>SNRY01000692.1_pt1 | contig 10721 bp, 11 predicted proteins | sample 4693421 | NCBI WGS metagenome assembly SNRY01 (sample SAMN11003215, study PRJNA524138) | termite gut metagenome | isolation source: Bacteroidetes bacterial symbionts from single cell of protist host amplifed... | host: Streblomastix strix ... | reverse complement strand
GAATAAAGATTGAATACCGTTCGATATCCTTCAGGTAATTCGGCAATAAATTGCAACAATATCTTTGAAGGGATGGTATCCATGTCGGAGGGCTGAGGTTCTTCATATCTTTCCGGAGCTTCGTCAATGGGAACAGATTGTTTAATCACATCGTTTTTACGCAGATATTGCAATGCTACATTAGTTGTAACCCGTTCTATCCATGCCCTAAGCGATCCTTCGCCACGCCACGTGAACTTACCGAATGCATTGAATATTTGTAAAAAACCGTCGTGCAATAAGTCCTGAGCGGTATCCCTATCACTAACATAGCGCATACAAATGGTTAATATTCGCCCGCCATATCGCTCGTAAAGTTCCTTTCGGGCACGGTTGTCTCCTTGTTTGCATCGTTCCGACAATTCAAATTCATCCATCCTGACAAAAACACGTGTTTATTGATGTGTATAATATAAATGCAGATAAGTATAAAAGTACTGCATGAAGACTCCTGTTTTTATTTGTCTTTAATTTATTTAACACATGACGGTGCAGTAATCTTTCGAAACAAGTATTTATAATGTAGTAATTTCATCACAAAAATAAATATATTATGAAGTCCTTTAAATTCTTATCGGTAATTTCGGCAATGTTATTTGCCTTTTCCATGCAATCTTGTTTGAGTGATCTTGATGATGATAAAGTTATTTGTCCTCCCGGTACTTCTTTAGCAATAGCTACCATCAAGGTAATTGATAATGACGATTACTATTTTGGGTTGGATGATGGGGATACAATGTATCCGGTTGACAAATCCCATGTATCAAATTACAAAGCCAAAGACGGTCAACGGGCATTTGTATATTTCGATATCACAGATAGAAAAGTGGAAGATTATGATTATAACATTCGAGTATTGGAAATCAAAGATGTTTTGACTAAAAACATAATCCCTCTGACCGAAGAAACAGCCGATAGCATCGGCGACGACAAAATAAACGTAATAAGCATACGTTTGACTGAAGAATATCTGACAATTCAATTCCAATTTTTAGGTACTAACAATCCGAATAAGCTCCACATGCTGAATTTAGTTCGGAACCTAACGACGGAAGAAGATGAAGAGGGTGAATACCTGAACTTGGAATTCCGCCACAATGCTTATGACGACGCCCCCATGCGATTAGGAGAAAATTATGTATCCTTCAAATTGGATGATACGCTGATTACCGGGAAGAAAGGGGTAAAAGTTCGTATTAATACGATTCACAATGGAATAATTTACAAGAGTGTACTTCTATAAGGAAAAGTAGAAAGATTTTACCATAAGTCCCTAAACATCGGTTATATAACGTTACAGGGTGTTATGTACCAATTAGGCTTCTACGAGGCTATCCAAAAAGTGGATAGTCTCATCTCTTGTTTTCGACAATGGGACATCCAAAAGGATTTTAGTTCTTCGAGAGTAGGTTGTAAGGATTTCAAACAGGAAAAGCAAAGCCGTATTGGCAAGAATAGTGTGGAAGAATTATAATTGGAGCTTTACCCTTGTTCCAATAACGAGCAATAAGGATATTGTAAAACTTGTTGTGCATTTTAGCAAATATTCATTTTAATAACCCGTTGGTGGAATTAAAAAAGCGTAAAAATAGAGATAAAAAGGTTGTACTACATAAACGCCATAATTCGTGATCTTGTATGTTTCCTCACTCCTTCATAACTACCTGTCTAAGAAATGTTTACGACATTCCTACGACATGCTTACGACATGCTTACGACATGCTAAACGGTTTCCTCCGATTCCTGTCCGATATATATCCGATTCCTCAACGTTCCATGCCCGATTGCCAAGTGGGGAGGGATGCCCGATGAAGCCCGTGCAATACGCCGGGAGTGGGTTGAAGAATGCCCGGCGAGTGCAAGAAAGTCTTTGGAATCCCGTATGAGCTATAATAAATGCTTTACGCCAATTCCGCCAACGGGTTTTCATACTATTGATCTATGCTTGTTGTAAACACTGCGCTCAATTTTGGCATCAAGATACGTTCCTTTTATTGTTATAAAGAGTTGTAATTCGGAGTTATAAGACATATACTCGGCAGTCTGATAGCGCAACCAATTCCAAATCGGATAATTTTGGTTGCCTGATTTGCTTGAAACTTGTGATATGGGAACAAATGTTTGTCAATTCTTTCGGAATTAATTCGTAATTTTGTATCGGATTGTTCATTATATCTAATTATTTGTAAAGCAATTAAATATACCTCTTTTTAGTCCAATGAACAATCTATTTTCTGTTTTTTTTCTAAATGCACAACAGGTTGTAAACTATTTACGTTATGACTATAATTAATTTTAATGATTCAATGATTAAAATCATGTTAAAGAAATTTAGCTTTTTGTTTCCTATTGTTACATGTTTGATCATTACATGTGTAACAAGTTGTACATTTCTGTCGTCCGAGAAAACGACAGTTAGCGAACCTATTGTATTACAGACACCTGTACGTCCGGCCGGTCAAACGGATGTTATCAATTTGACGGCTCCGAAATTAGAAACCATACGTGTCGGATTTATCGGTTTGGGTATGCGTGGTCCCGGTGCAGTTGCACGCTTCACTCATTTGGAAGGAATACAGATAGTAGCTTTGTGCGATATTCATCCCGAAAGAGTGGAATATTGTCAGGAAATTCTGAAAAAGGCAGCACTTCCCGAAGCAGTTGGCTATTCCGGTAGTGAAGATGTTTGGAAACAACTCTGCGAACGTGATGATATAGACCTTGTTTATATTGCAACAGATTGGAAAAATCATACCCCGATGTCTGTTTATGCCATGGAACAAGGTAAGCACGTAGCTTGTGAAGTACCCATCGCTATCTCTATCGACGAATGTTGGCAATTGGTTAATACGGCAGAAAAAACCCGTAAACATTGTATCATGCTTGAAAATTGTTGTTACGATTTCTATGAAATGACTACATTAAACATGGCACAACAAGGTTTATTAGGTGAAATTGTTCATGCCGAAGGTGCTTATATACACGATCTTCGTTCGTTGAATTTCAAAGAATTGAATATTGCAGATCCCGGTAGAAGCGGTTATAACGATTATTGGAGATTGAAAATGAACGAACAGCATACCGGTAATTACTATCCGACTCACGGTCTTGGTCCGGTTGCGCAAGCTTTGAATCTCGGACGTGGCGACCGTATGGACTATTTGGTATCCTTATCAAGCGACCAATTCGGCATGACAGCTTATGCCAAAGAAAAGTTCGGCGAAGATTCCGATTACGCCAAACAAACATACGCTTTGGGAGATATGAATACCACGTTGATTAAAACGGCAAAAGGGAAATCTATTATGATTCAACATGATGTGACAAGTCCGCGTCCGTATAACCGTAAGCATGCGCTAAGCGGCACAAAAGGATATATCGAGAAATATCCGCGTCCGGGCATTGCACTTGATCCGTCGGAAGCGCTTTCTGCAAAGTACGATAATTTGGGTGCACATAGTTTTGTGAAAAAAGAAATCTACGATACTTTAATAACAGAGTATGAGCATCCTATCACCAAAGAAGTCGGTGAGTTAGCCAAGAAAGTCGGTGGACATGGCGGTATGGATTTCATTATGGATTATCGTTTGATTTATTGCTTGCATAATGGACTTCCATTGGATATGAACGTATATGATGGTGTGGATTGGTCTTGTTTAAGTGAATTGACTGAGATTTCCGTGACACACAATAGTGTACCTGTTGCCATTCCGGATTTTACTCGTGGCAGTTGGAATAAAGTTCAAGGATTTAAACATGCTTTTGCCGAGTAATGAGAGAAATTATACATTTCTGTTTTGTTTCCCTTTTTCTGTGGGGAAACAAAACAGAAGCACAAAATACTCTAAACCGGATGCGGCAAAGTTGATGAAATCTAAGGAAACGAATAAAGCAATTAAGAAAGGAAAAGTTATGAAACTCAAAAGTATTTGTTTGTGTCTGTTTTATGTGTTTTCTTGCGTGGTATCCCTTGCACAGGGAGTGCTCGGTAACTCCGAAAACATTAACGAGCGGAAAGAGGTGTTGATATTGGTAGCACACCCTGATATGAAAGCTTCAAAAGCTAATGCGGCATTGGTTGATGCGGTAAAGGATATCCCCTACGTGAGGATTATCAATATATACGAAACACCGTTTACTCCCGAAACCTATAAAGAGGCATTTGGGAAAGCGCGTAGCATTGTGTTTCAATTTCCATTCTATTGGGCTTCAGCACCGCATCTACTTAAAAAATGGTGTGATGAAATCTTCGGTTCTTTGCAAGCAGAACCGGGTGTAAAGGGGAAGAATCTGATGATAGCCACTACGACGGGTTCCGAGTACGAGGCATACCGTTCCGGCGGACGTAATATGTTTACCATCGACGAACTGTTACGCCCTTATCAAGTGTTGGCTAATCATTCGGGCATGGTTTGGCAAACCCCGTTCGCCCTTTACGGTATGGCACTTCCGGATGCCGACAAGAGGATAGAAGCGGGAGCAATAGCCTATCGCAACAGAATTAGCGATTTGGTTAACAAATGAAAAATACCGATACCGAGTATCGTAAGTTACTTGATGGGAAAGGGTACAAATACGTTTATTACGAGAGTGAAGAAGGTCATATTTGGAAAAACCGGCGTAGGTAAGTTTAAATAGTAAATGCAATTGAAGTAAAAAAACATGAAATTATTTGTTGGTTGCAATAAAAGTAATATATTTGCAACCATAAAATATCGCGGAGTGGAGCAGTTGGTAGCTCGTTGGGCTCATAACCCAAAGGTCACTTGTTCGAGTCAAGTCTCCGCAACAACCCCCAAAGGATTAGTAAAAGTTAATCCTTTTTTTTGTCATTAACCAATGAATTCGTATTTTAAAACCTTGGATACTTTTCTTTCTTCGTAAAAATGTATTGAATCATTCTGCCGAACATTGGTTTTTTTATATACTTTTACACCTGAATTGTGGGAGTTGGGTATCTATTTTCCCATTCCTGAATAACACGTAAGAAAAAGAAAAAGAAAATATAAAATGACTTACCAATGGAATTATCGACCCATACATAATCAGGAAGAAAAAAGCCGGGTTTTGGCTAAAGAGTTGGGAATCAATCCTATTTTAGGACGACTTCTCATGCAAAGGGAGATTACAAATACAGAAAAAGCAGGAAAGTTTTTTCATCCGCAATTATCGGATTTGCACAATCCCTTTTTGATGAATGATATGGATATAGCAGTAGAACGTCTGAATCAAGCAATAGACAAAAAAGAACGGATATTAATTTATGGAGATTATGATGTGGACGGAACTACTTCCGTTGCGTTGGTTTACCTGTTTATTCGGCATTTTTATTCAAATCTTATTTATTATATCCCCGATAGGTATGATAATTACGGAGTTTCTTTCAAAGGAATAGACTATGCCGTCGAAGAAGGAGTAAAACTCATTATCGTGCTTGATTGCGGAATCAAAGCGGTAGAAGAGGTGGCATACGCAAAAGAAAAAGGTATTGATGTTATTCTTTGTGATCATCATGTAACCGGCGATATATTGCCGTCGGCTTTAGCTATACTCAATCCCAAACGAGAAGACAATACCTATCCCTACACCCATTTGTCGGCTTGCGGTATAGGTTTCAAATTTATGCAAGCCTTTACGATCAATAATGGTATTGACTTTGATATTCTTTTTTCTTTACTTGATTTAGTGGCGGTAAGCATCGCATCGGATATTGTACCGATTATGGATGAAAACCGTATTTTGACTTACTACGGATTAAAACAACTGAACAGTAACCCGGGTATTGGATTGAAAGCCATTATTGACCTATGTGGATTAACCGGTAAGGACATAACCGTAAGTGACATTGTTTTTAAAATCGGTCCCCGTATCAATGCTTCGGGACGTGTTCAAAACGGAAGTGAAACCGTAGATCTTTTGATAGAAAAAGATTTTTCCACAGCGTGGGAGAAAAGTAATCGAATAAATGAATACAACGAAACAAGAAAAGATTTAGATAAAAATACAACGGAAGAAGCTAATAGAATAGTTTCCCAAGTGGAAAATCTAGCTGAACGTCGTTCCATCGTTTTGTATAATAAAGATTGGCATAAAGGGGTCATTGGGATTGTAGCTTCCCGATTGGCGGAGATGTATTATCGCCCGGTAGTAGTGCTTACTTGTTCCGATGGTATGGCAACAGGTTCTGCACGTTCGGTTTCCGGTTTTGATATTTATAAAGCCATTGAGTATTGTCGTGACCTTTTGGAGAATTTCGGAGGACATACGTATGCCGTAGGTCTATCCATGAAAGTTGAAAATGTACAAACGTTTGCCGATCGTTTCGAGGAATTTGTTTCTTTACACATCTTGCCCCGACAAACAATTCCGATAATTAATATAGATGGCGAAATAGATTTTAGAGATATTACTTCAAAGTTTGTTTCCGATTTAAAACTGTTTAATCCCCATGGTCCTGATAATTGGAAACCGGTATTTCGCACAAGAAATGTGTATGACTACGGAACCAGTAAGGTGGTGGGACGCAATCAAGGGCATATTAAACTTGAATTAGTGGATAGCAAATCAAGCAATATAATGAATGGTATGGCTTTCGGACAGAGTTCGCATGTACGCTACATCAAAACAAAACATTCGTTTGATATTTGTTATACGATAGAAGAAAATACACATAGGAAAGGAGAAATACAATTGCTGATTGAAAACATACAACCATCGTCAACCTTCTGCCAATCTTATCCGGAACCATGAAACCATCGGATATTCTCTTTCAATATTGGGGGTACTCTTCTTTTCGCCCCCTTCAGGAAGAAATTATCAAAGACATTTTAAACGGAAATGACACTCTTGGATTAATGCCTACCGGCGGCGGCAAGTCTATTACTTTTCAAGTCCCCGCATTGGGAAAAGAAGGTTTGTGCTTGGTTATTACCCCTCTCATTGCTCTAATGAAAGATCAGGTGCAAAATTTGAAAAGACGGGGTATTAAAGCGGCAGCCGTTTATTCGGGAATGACTCGTCAAGAGATTATTATCACGTTGGAAAACTGCATTTTCGGAAATTTCAAATTTCTTTACCTCTCCCCTGAACGTTTGGATACGGATATATTTCGTTCCAAGCTCCGTTCCATGAAGATAAGTATGATAACCGTTGACGAAAGTCATTGCATCTCTCAATGGGGATACGATTTCCGTCCGGCTTATCTTAAAATAACGGATATACGGAAATTGCTTCCCAATGTTCCTGTCTTAGCCTTAACTGCCACTGCCACTCCGGCGGTAATAAAAGATATTCAGGAAAAACTGCAATTCAAGAGGGAAAATGTTTTCCGGATGAGTTTCGAACGGGAAAATTTAGCGTATAGTGTATGCAAGCCGGAAAATAAAACAACGGAACTACTGCGGATATTAAATGAAGTACGAGGCAGTGCCATTATATACGTCTGCAACCGGCAGAAAACAAAAGAAGTTGCAGAATTACTACTACATGAAAATATTACAGCTGCTTTTTATCATGCGGGATTAACAAATGACGTGAAAGACTTGCGGCAAAAACAATGGCAGGAAGGCAGTTGCAGGGTAATGGTTGCAACAAATGCTTTTGGTATGGGTATAGATAAACCGGATGTGCGTCTTGTCATACATTTGGATGTGCCAAACTCCATAGAAGCTTATTTTCAAGAAGCAGGACGAGCAGGACGAGACGGAGAAAAAGCATACGCTGTCATTCTTTATTCGGATTTAGACAAAGCCAAACTAACTAAAAGCATAACCGACACTTTTCCGGACAAAGAGTATATAAGAAAAGTGTATGAACATTTGAATTATTATTATCAAATGGCAATGGGAGACGGTCTTGGTTGTATGTATGAATTTAATTTGGAAGAGTTTTGTTACAAGTTCAAGCATTTTCCCGTTCGGGTAGATAGTGCCTTAAAGATTCTTACTCAGGCGGGATATATTGAATATATCGACGAGCAGGATAATTCATCCCGGCTTATTTTCATCGTTCGCCGTGAGGAACTATACAAATTTCATGAATTAGGGGCGGAGGCTGAAACGCTCATTCAACACTTGTTACGTTTGTACACCGGCGTATTTACCGATTATGCCTATATAAACGAAAAATTACTGTCCATACGGACAGGGCTTACCCATCGACAAGTATATGATTTATTGATCATGCTTTCCAAACGGCGTATCATTGACTACATTCCACAAAAGAAAACATCCTATATCGTATATACGTGCGAACGGCGAGAAACTCACCGTCTGCAAATCAGCCCCGAAATTTACGATAAAAGGAAAACAAGGTACGAAGAACGTATAAAAGCCATGATCGAATACGTAACTACCGATACAGCTTGCCGTAGTCGGTTGTTGCTCCGGTATTTCGGTGAGAAGAATTATCATGAGTGTGGGCAATGTGATGTTTGCCGCAGTCGGCATACTTCTCAAAAAGAACTGACGCAATCAGCTTTCGATACCATCGAAGGGTTAATTATGCAAACATTGCATCGACAACCGTTAACTCTTGTTGATCTTTCTCTGAAAATAGAAAATGTGGACAAAGAAATGACAAGTCAAGTTTTACAATACTTGATTGATGAAGGAAAATTAGTAATAAAAGACGGAATAATACAACTATTTTACTAATTGCAAGAACTCTGTCCGTATGGTTTGGTTATCTTTGAATGTTCCGCGAAAGACAGAGGAAATCATTTCGCCTTGCTTCTTCGCCCCCCTCATCGTTTTACAGAGATGTTCCGCTTTCATTAGTAAGGCTATTCCCAAAGGTTTATCGGGTTCTAATGCTTCTTCTATCTCATTGATAATATCCGTAACGAGCCTTTCTTGTATTTGAAGTCGCGCAGAATAATAATCTACCACCCTTGCTATTTTTGACAACCCTATGATATTTCCATTCGGATTAGGAATGTACGCAAACCAATAGTGACCGAAAAAAGGCATGAGGTGGTGTTCGCAGATGGAATAAAAAGTACCCGAATCGGTTATCATACCGTCATACACTATTCCGTCGCTTCCATTTTGGAATGTAGTGATTCTCGGCTTTTGCTCGGTGTCATATCCACGAAATACCTCCTTCCACATTCGGATAATCCGTTGGGGTGTTTCCCGTAAACCTTTGCGTTCGGGGTCTTCTCCTATAAATGAGAGAAGTGATTTTATTGAATGTTCAATATCTTGTGTGTTTGCAGGCTCAGTTTCCATTTGGGATTCTTTTTTACATAATCAATAACTTCGTCCGTATTTTTCATGGAACACGGTTGAAGATAATATTCTCTCGCCGTGTATGTATCATATTGCGACATCTCTTGTCCGATATAGACGACTTTCAATTCATCGGGGTTACCTGTCACAACATTACTGTCAATTTTTGGAGAACACGTTATCCAATCAATATTTGCAGGTGGTAAGACAGTTCCATTCGTTTCGATTTGAACAAATCCGTTATTGTCCTTTATCAGTTGAACGAATGGGAAAGTGATTTGTAAACAAGGTTCTCCCCCGGTCAATACGATATGATTTGCCGGATATTTGTTTATCTCTTCAAGTATCTGTTTATCCGTCATCAATTTACCATGTATATGATTGGTATCACAGAACGAACATTTCAGATTGCAACCGGAAAAACGAACAAATACGGCAGGTGTTCCGGTAAAACGCCCTTCTCCCTGTATGCTGTAAAATATCTCATTTATCTTTTTCACCCCCATTTCCCCTATCTTTTCCACTCCCCACTTTCAATTTTCAATTTTCCACTTTCAACTCTTTTCGCACCATGCGATATTATTCTCCGACTCTTGTACCATGACTTTGTAACAGTTGGGGATTCGGTCGCATATCCATTCTGCCAGGTTTTCGGCGGTGGGGTTAAAGGGTAGTATCTCATTGAGGTTCTTGTGGTCTAACGTGTCTGCAATGTTTTTTTGAACATGAGAGAAATCAATTACCATACCGTCTTCGTTCAATTTCTCCGACCGGCACCAAACTTCTATTATCCAATTATGCCCGTGCAGATTCTCGCATTTACTTGCATAAGATAGTTTTAAGCTATGCGAAGCGGAAATCTCAAACCTTTTTTTGATTGTGTACATCTCTCGTTTTATTGTTCATATTCTGTTGCGTCTTCTACCCCGGCAGCTTTAAATGCTTCTTTTCTTTCTACGCACGTGCCGCATTTCCCACAATGTTTGTTTCCACCTTTGTAACATGACCATGTTTGAGAATAATCCGTTCCGAGTTTTCTCCCAATCCGAACAATAGCCGTTTTATTGATATTGGTATAGGGAGCGATGATATGAATATGTTGATACGTTCCATAAAATACCGCTTTATCCATTGCATCCATGAAAACCGGTCGGCAATCGGGATATATAGCATGGTCGCCGGAATGATTGGCTATAAAGACTTCTTTCAGATTATGGCTTTCCGCGATGCCGGCAGCTATTGAAAGCATGATCCCATTACGAAAAGGAACGACCGTGCTTTTCATGTTTTCCGCTTCGTAATGCCCTTCCGGTATCTCCTCACCACTTTTGAGCAGTGAACTTTTGAAATAATCATTTACAAATGACAAAGGGATGACGATGTGTTCAATGTTCAATTGCCCGCAATGCAGTTTAGCAAAAGGAATTTCCTTTGCATTGTGTTTGGAACCGT
>SNRY01000691.1_pt1 | contig 10724 bp, 5 predicted proteins | sample 4693421 | NCBI WGS metagenome assembly SNRY01 (sample SAMN11003215, study PRJNA524138) | termite gut metagenome | isolation source: Bacteroidetes bacterial symbionts from single cell of protist host amplifed... | host: Streblomastix strix ... | reverse complement strand
CTTGATTGGTAGGCATCAGTACTATTTCCGCTATTTGAACGTGAGCAGGTGCTGAAGCCGCAAAATACACCGTTTCGGCAACGTCATCACCCGTTAACGGATGAATTCCCTTGTAAAAATTATCAGCAGCTTGCCTATCTCCACGATAACGTACAACACTAAAGTTTGTCTCCGTCATACCCGGTTTAATCGTTGTTACCCTAAGCGGAGTGTCAACCAAATCCATCCGTAATCCATCCGAAAGGGCTTTGACAGCTGCCTTCGTGGCGCAATATACGCTTCCTCCCGGATAAGCAGCATCTCCGGCAATAGAACCGATATTGATAATATGTCCGCTTTGGCGTTCTCTCATACCCGGTACTATCATCCGCGTCATAGTCAGCAAACCTTTTATATTAGTATCTATCACAATGTCCCATTCATCCGGATTACCTTCGTATTCCTTATCAACACCTATCACGAGTCCGGCATTGTTTATCAAAATATCTATCTTTTTCCATTCTTCGGGTAAGGATGTGAAAGCCTTTGCCCCGGCTTCTCTGTCTCGTACGTCAAAAGGAAGTAGATGGATGCGGATAGGATAACTTAATTCCAACTCCTTTTTCAAGGTTTCAAGTTTGGCAACATTCCGGGAGTTAAGAATCAGATTTACCCCTTGTGATGCAAACTTTCGCGCACATCCTTCCCCTATTCCGCTACTTGCACCTGTGATAAAAACAATTTTGCCGGTCATTTTCTTTTTTCCGATATTAATTTTATAGATTATTAATATAAGTCAAAAAGATAGGAAGAAGATAAAATCAAACGATCTTTTAGTTGACTGATACTTATTTTCTATTCTCTCCTCTGCCTCTACTCTTGTAAGACAAAAGTAGGACTTAATATTTATTGTTTGAGAATGCTTTTAACTAATTAAAGTTAAAGAAAATGCAGAGAATTTTTTTCTATATACTAACTAAAAAAGAAATACTGTTAATTTTCTAAAATTTCGAGTTGTGTCAGAATTTCTTCGCGTGTTATCGGATAGGCTTTTCGATTCACTAATGTTTGATAAACGGCATCGAACAGTGAGAGATAATTCCCTTGTTTAGAGACAACTGTCTCTTTGGTTATATGACCGTTTTTGTCAACCACGCTTAGTATCCCTTGCATGTTTGGTAACTCTATTCCGTAAGCCGGATTGTTTAGTTTCATACCTCCAAGTAGTTGTTCTTCCTGAACGTCTGCCCGATGTTTAATGAAACTCCCCTCAACGCCGTGCAACACAAATGCCGGTTGCGCATCTACTACAAGCAGACTTGACGTTACGGTAACATTCAAGTCATTGGGGTAGCTCAATTGTATCATAAAGTAATCATCTACTTGAGTGTCTTTTCGGTTGCTTCCCGATACTTTATGGTAACTTACCGGTCTTCCGAACAAACTGATAACTTGATCTAACAGGTGAGGACCTAAATCGTAAGATAGACCGTTCGCTTCCAGGGTAGGATTTTCTTTGAATGTCTTGGGGCTTATAACCGGTTTGTATCTGTCAAACCGAATATGTATTTCATTCGGTTTGCCTAGTTTTCCGCTGTCGATTACTTCTTTTACGGATACGAAATCACTGTCCCAGCGGCGGTTTTGATAGAAAAGAATATTTTTACCTTGTTTATCAGCCAATTCAAATAGCTCTTTTGCTTGTTTTGTATTTGCCGTAACAGGTTTTTCCACTAAAATATGTTTGCCTTTCAGAAGAGCAGATTTTGCATGCTCGTAATGAAGATGACTGGGTGTATTTACAACGACAAGTTCTATCGCATCGTCGTTAAGTAATTCGTCCGCACTGTCATAGCTTATCAAATAGGGATAATCTTTTTGTGCTTTCTTCGTATTTCTTTCGCTTACGGCGTATAGATTGAAACCGGTATGCTTATCTAAAAACGGTGCGTGAAAGATTTTTCCCGACATACCATAAGCAAGAAGCCCTGTGTTAATCACACTTTTTGAATCCGACATCCTAGTTTATTTTACGTTCAATGAAACTTCCAATCGCCATGAAACTACTATAAAAAGGATGCCTTTGTTTGGGGACATCCTTATGAATCACCTCTTGTCAACGAAGTAATCATTTCTTTTTACCGCGGTCGCCGTATCGGTTCATAAACTTATCTACACGTCCAGCTGAATCCACTAATTTGGATTTACCTGTATAAAAGGGATGTGAGGTGTTGGAGATTTCCAGTTTCATTAACGGATACGTGTTCTCTTCAAATTCGATAGTTTCTTTTGTATTAACAGTTGAACGTGATAAGAACACATCGCCATTTGACAGATCTTTGAACACTATCGGACGATACGCTGTGGGATGAATACCTTTTTTCATTTCAATATTTGTTTTTCTTAATTACTGTTTCGTTACTATTTAGGTAAAATAGTGTAATGACGGCTCCAAAGGTAATACTTTTTTCTTAATTCAAGGAGAAATTTCCAAAGAAATATAAGAACCTGTTTCAATTTTCTTTGAAAAGAAATAGTTTCCTTATTTTCGTATTTTGGTAATTGGATTTAATCCCCCGCATACAATGAATCACCGGTTTCTTTACATCTTCAATCCCGATCACGATCTTGCTCTGGCAAACAATAATGCCAATTATATGCCTTCCGCACCGGCTCGTCGATTGTCTGAAGATTTGGCTTTATTACCTGTGTGGTATGCCGGTGACGAGAGTTTGGTGTTAGCTCCTTCAACCTATAATTCAGTCTTTTTGAACGAAGTCCGAATCGTATTTCCTCACTTGCCCGACTTACTGACTGAGCCGGAAGTGACTGTTACTGAAAATCTAATACCCGTACCTTGGGGCTGGAATCCGAGTGTTTGCAAACGATTATCCTCCTTAGGAATACCTGCCGAAGTTTTGCCTGACCAAAGACAACTCGGCGCCATTCGCAAAATGTCTCATCGTTCCTTAGCAGTAAAGTTATTGGCTGACTTGCAATTGAATAAAAACTTCTGTGGAAAGTCTTTTTACCTGACCGACGCAAATGATGTACACCGTTTTGTAGAAAGCCACAACATCTGCCTGCTGAAAGCTCCGTTATCCGGTAGCGGAAAAGGATTGAATTGGTGTAAAGGCATATATACGCCACCTATCAGTCATTGGAGTGAACACGTGATGAAGCAACAGGATGGGATTGTTGCCGAACCTATATACGATAAAGTGGAAGACTTTGCCATGCAATTTTATGCGGATACCGGTAAGGGCGTTACTTTCGCAGGATACTCTCTTTTCACTACAACTGCAAGTGGTGCTTATACGGGTAATGTTCTCTTACCGGACGAGGTGATTGAACAGAAACTGAGTATGTACGTCCCGCTTTCCTCCTTGCATGAATTGCGTTTTCGACTGGAAAAAATAGTAGCCTCACAATTGGACGGCATTTATACCGGATATTTGGGAGTGGATATGATGATTTGTCGCTTTACCGATGCTCCCCAATATCGCATTCACCCTTGTGTAGAAATAAATTTACGCATGAACATGGGCATGACTGCCCGTTTGTTCTACAACTGGTATGTGCAAACGGGATCAAAGGGCATGTTCAGGGTCAACTACTTCTTTTCTCCCGCTCAATGGATGGAGAGGCATCTTTATTTATCAAAAAAATATCCCCTCCGGATGGTCGACGGTAAAATTATTGCAGGATATCTTTCTCTTGTACCTGTTACTCCGAAATCCCAGTATTCGGCTTCGGTATTCTTCATACCCTAAATTCAACCCGTTGGCGGAATTAAAAAAGCGTAAGAAATAGAGCTAATACCAAATTGCTATCAAGATAGTATAGTCTAAATTTGTTTTAACACAGAGACTCAGAGGCACAGAGTTTGTGAATTCTCCGTGTCTCTGTGCCTCTGTGTTTATAAAAAACGTATGATTAAATGTACTATTTGATGGCGGATTGGTATTAGCACCCCGTATGAGAGTTTAGACTAAATGCTTTACGCTAATTTCGCCAACGGGTATAAATTCAATTAGTAAATGTACAATAGGTTATTTATTCGTATCTTTACATTCATATTGAAAATAATTTTATGAAAACAAAAGCAATCCTTCTAGTCGCTGTTGGTTTTTTGACAATAGTTACATGTGCTTTTACGGTGAAGAAGTGGAGCGTATTGCGTTGAAATATTTGAACTTCCGTTATCGGATGTTGCCTTACACGTATTCGCAGATGGCTGCCATTACTTTCAAAGGCTCAACTCTCATGCGTCCTTTTGTAATGGACTTCCCCTTTGGGTGGTTATTTAAAAAGTATGCTAATGTAAGGCTTTGGCTATCAGGTTATCAGTAATTATTTTGTACATGAAAATCACACTGGTCTTTTATTGCCCCATTGCCAAAGCCCGATAATAAAGAGAAACGGCAAGGAAGTCCTGCCGTTTCTCTAAAAAGTTATTGAATCATTTGAAAGCGTTTAGGTTGGCTTTCTTTTCTATCAATTACGGATATGTAAAACAAACAGCATACTTTGTGAAACGCCCTCTTTCATAAACTTTCAATTTTCAACTTTTTTCTTACTTTTGTGTTCATTGGAAAGTTCTTTTTTTGAAGTGTTCTTTTTTTCTTTAACAATTCAAAGCGAATGTTTTTGAGAAAACTTTCCTGTTTTCTAATTGTTGGGACGGTTATGTATAATTACTGATTAGGTATGGAAAAAATAGCGGATGGGTTCAAAGGCGAGAAGGCAATAGTTACGCCGCATAACGTACGGCATTGGCAAGAGGCAAATTCTATTACCAAACAGTTGTTTGTTACGCAAATCGGATATTATCCCCATGCAAAATATCACTACCGGGCACGTCCCAAAGGATGCGACGAGAATATCTTTATTTATTGTGAGGATGGAAAAGGTTTCATCACTTGCAATAATTGCGAATATCAATTAACCAAGCATACCGCATTTATCATCCCTGTAAATGCTGTCCACACTTACTGGGCAGATGTTAAAGACCCGTGGAGCATATACTGGATACATTTCTGCGGAGAAAATGTTTCGATGTTTGCTTCAATCATCGAACAAACGATTCATATTGAGGAATCGGACAAAAGCCGTTACATTGATCGCTTCCAATTATTCGAGGAGATGTACCAGAACCTTGAAATGGGCTACAGCCAGGAAAACCTCGAATACGTCAGCATTTGTCTGATACATTTTCTCGCTTCGGTCAAGTACATTAATCAATACCGCGAAATTAAAAAAGCAAAGGCAAACGATCTAATTCAGAAAAGCATCCTCTTCATGAAGGAGCAACTTGAAAACAACATCACCCTGGAAGAAATAGCCCAACACGTAGGGTTATCGGCGTCTCATTTCGGGGCGATCTTTGCTCAGAAGACATCCTACACGCCCATGGTGTATTATCATCAGTTAAAAATACAACGAGCCTGCTCTTACCTGCAATTCTCAGACTTGAAACTCAAGGAAATTGCCTTCCGGCTGGGTTATTACGACCCGTTCCATTTTTCGAAAACATTCCGTAAGGAAATGGAAATAACACCCAGAGAATACCGGAAAAGATATAATATCGACCATAACGGTCCCAACTCTTAAAACAGCGTACATCACCAACCCAAGGTGTTCCATATTCTAATTTGTTTGTGTTTCCCGTAACATTCCAAACAATGAGCGACTAATTCGCCTTGCGTATTTAAAAGCTAAACCGCATTAAAACATGGTTCTACTGCGGTTTGGCTATTATTGACTATCGCTTGTTTATAGCAATTACTTCACTTTATAAAGATAACATCCGTGAGAAGGCACTTTGATGGTTAACGTTTCATTGCTTGAAGAAATGTCTTGCTGACGCCATAAGTCTCGTATTGCTTTTGGCTTTGCCGGCAAACCTATATCCGACCATTGTACGCTTATCTCTTTATCTATGGGGTCAACGTTAAAAACGCCAACGGCATGGCTTCCGTCTTCCAACTCTTTCACCCACACTTGTGCACCACTCTTATCTACTAAACGTTGCGCTTGTTTACCCAACGGGTCTTGGTTTACGTCTATGACTTCACTGTTGGTAAGTAAATTCAGGGTAAAGTCGTCCATCTGGCTGATGTCACAACCGATGAGCAAAGGAGAAGCCAAAAGACACCACAAACTAATGTGAGTGTATTGTTCATCGGACGAAAGACGGGTAGGATGAAGATGATCGCCCCAACCGACCATGCCGACAATCAACATATCGGGGTCATTCCAATGACCGGGACGTGCATAAGGATAGAGCGAAGCTTGCGAAAAGCCGATGTTGTACAACGATTGCCAAGTATCAACAATATCGCCGGTGGTGCGCCAGCAATTGCCGTCAACAGCGGGTGCCCATTCCCAAGCGTCTTTCATTCCGTATTGGCACAAACTGTAAACAATGTCGCGCGGTTGCGCCAACAATTGTCGTTGCATCGTAATGTAGGGTTTCATAGAAGCATAAATAGACTTGTCACCTTCCGTTATATAAATACTATTATAACTGCACCAGTCATATTTGAGATAATCCACACCCCATTCGGCGTATTTTTTTGCATCCAAAGCTTCGTGTTGGTAAGAACCGAGACAGCCGCCGCACGTATGGGTTCCGGGTGACGAATAAATGCCGAATTTCAGTCCGTTAGCATGTAGCCAATCGCCTAAGCCTTTCAGGTCAGGGAAGTTTTTGTTACCGGTGATTGTCCCGTCAGGCAAACGTTCTTCGGATTCCCAATAATCATCGACATTGATGTAGGTCCAACCGTAATTAATCAGCCCTTTGTCAATCATGGCCTGCGCCGAACTGCGTACTTTCGCATCGGTAACGCTCGGACCCCAGCAATTCCAACTGTTCCATCCCATAGGTGGGGTGAGTGCTTGTGTGTCGCCTACCTTTACCGTAAATTCACGTTCGTTTTTCCCTTTGGCGTTACTTGCAATGCAGGTCATTGTGTAGTCGCCTCTTTTGTCCAACTTTCCGGTAATGATACCCGTTTTGGCATCTAATGACAAGCCTTTTGGAAGATTTTTTACTTCATATTGCATGGGCGAGGCACCCGAAGCAGCAATCTTAAACAGAAAAGGCGATCCGGGACGAATACCGAACACTTTGGCACCGTTGATTCTGGGCATAGTCGAGGTCTCCGGGGTAAGGATATACTTGGGAACATAAACACTAATTTTGTTTTTACCTGTATATTCGTCTGTGTAAGTGGCTTCTATCTTGATTCTTGTATTTCCGGTGTAAGGCAGACTTATCTTTTTGGTTACTAATTTGCCCGCAGGTTTGATTTGTATCTTTTCGGTAGTAGTCTTTACCTCACCCGTTTTGGTATTTTCCATATTGATCTGCAACACTCCCTTTTGTTTTTCTGCAGCGGTATTTTTCATCACGACCGAGTAGAAGTTTCCTTTGGCGTTATTATCGAGACGAAAAGAAATATCAAGGCTATCAATCAAATCTATGATACGGACTGAAGGTATCAGGCTACCGTAGATTCCACCACCGCTAGCACCATCATAGACTTTGAGTGCAAGCACATTCTCTTTGCCCCACAATACAAAAGGAGCGTCCACACGGACTTTGTAATAACGCTCTACACTGTGGCGGCTGGCATATCCTTCCTTTTCATCGGGAAAGCTGCCTGTTTTTCCGATGACTTGCCCATTGAGATATACCTCATCAACATCATCAATCTTAGACATGGCAAAGAGCAAATCCTTTTTGTAGTAAGATTGGTCTTTCATCGACGAAGGCAGTACAAAATGGATCCGGTACCAGGCGTATCCGTCATAATCGGGATAATTTTGTTTTTCCCATTCTATGGTGGTCTTGATGGTCGCCCAACTGCGGTCATCAAAGTCCTTGTCTTTCCAGCGAATATCATTGCCGGTTTGGAATTTAGCTTCCGGAAAGCTTACTTCATTTTGTGCATACATGACAGCACTGAAAATAGCGCAAATACTGAAAATAAATACTTTATTCATAATGATACTGATTTTTTTTATTTCACATATATAGATACCATTGATATACCGGTTCACTTGGCTCTCCATCTGTTGTTTGTCTATCCATGCAAATATACAAAATTTAATTGGTTAATTTTTCAAATAACCGCACAAATATATCAAAGGCATTGTTAATTTGATATGGTTTTTAGTCAAAAATAAGACGTTAAATTCCTACTAATCGATTCTATAGTTTGTAATTTCTATAGTAGGTTAACAATACCCTATTTATTAATCACTCACATGCTCCATAATTACATCCTTTCTACGGGGTATCTACGAGGTAACTACGAGGTATCTACGACCTAGCTACGACTCTGTGTCGTAGTTTACCTGTGGTTACCAGCTTGTTACCTGCCGGATAGGTCGTAGAATGCCACTAAGACGTTGCTACCGTTCTGTGAATCAGTAGAATACGTAATTAAAGAATTTGGCAAACAATTGAATATAAGTGATTTATGAATCCTGAATAATTTCTGCCTTGGCTTTTGCTCTACATGCACTACGGGTTAATTATATCATCTACTCTATGAAAAATATCTTCAGTCAAATGATGCTCTTTCAAAAAATAATTGTATTTTTGTTACAAAGCAACAAGTCAAAAAAATGATAATAGGTGCTATTTTACTGAAAAAAACACCTGCACCGGTCGAAACTGAAATGCACCCTTTTTTTTGTTCATTTCAATTCTTTTTAGTTCCTTTGTACAGTGTGAGAGATGAGCGAAATAGTAGTTTTGTCTATATAATTCGATATGGTTCAACAATAGTTTTTGTCTCATTCTTTTCACTAACACGTATTTTCGATTGCGGAAGTAGCTCAGTTGGTAGAGCATAACCTTCCCAAGGTTAGGGTCGCGGGTTCGAGTCCCGTTTTCCGCTCAATGGTTTTTACCGGACGATTCGTTTTCAAAGGAAGACGGAAATAGGGCGGTGTTTCACCAAGTATGCTGTTTGTTTACACATATCCGTAATTGATATAAAAGAAAGCTTCTCTAAAAGCTTGCAAGTGATTAAACAACTTTTTAGAGAAGCAGCAGGTTTTTCTAAAAACCCTTCTGATACGATGTCTAAGGCGATAATTATTCCCGTCTATGCCTACCGTATGTGATTTGCCCATCACATGATTGTCCTCTGTAAAGGCAGTAATAAAACTCTGCCGGTCATCCGTACAATTGCCTACATACGTCCAACATGCATCCACTTCCAGTCTCTCATAATAAGACTTACTTTGTGCTTTGGCAATCGGGGCAATGAAGGGTTAGTGTGATGTTCATATACAAAAATAATTACTTATAACCTGATTGACAAAATCTTACAGCAGCATACTGTTTACATCACCACCTCTTTTTCATGTTTTTATCTTTTTGAAATAAGGTCTTATTTTCCGAAATGAAGGGTTTCTATCTTTGTTTCTCCGTTGGATGTGATGCTGAAAACAAGTTCGGCTTTCCCTTTTTTTACATTGTTCAGCTTAATATCTTGTTCTCCGCCGGCACTTTGCCCAATCACCTTTCCATTAGCGGTAACCGTTATATTACTGATACTACCCAATCCTTCGCCTTGCAAAGTGAGCTTCTTTTCTTTGCCGGTAAACAACACATAGCGGAATCCTATTCCGGCGGTGCCGTTCACTACGACGCTACCGTATTTACCGTCGTTGCTGAAACGGCAGTTTTTCTCTGTCACCGCTGTGTTGAAATATATCGGTTTGGAGGTGTTCAATCCTTCGGCGATGCCGCTGCTTGTGGGAACCACCGGTTTAATCAGCCCGTCCTTGTCAAATTCTATTTTTTCGATGCATAGCGAACGTTGGTTCCATACGTTGTTCATTCCGCGGTGATAAAATACGTACCAATCGTTGCCGAAAGGCTCAATGGAACCCTGTATATTTACTTCGTTCGGAATATCTTCCACTGTGACGATAGTTCCGCGGTAGGTGTATTCGCCGAAAATCTCCTTACTGGTAGCGTAAGACAGACGCTTGGGCGTATGGTTTGCATGGGTGATGGGACCGCAGTTTTCGGCATAAATGAGATAATAGGTATCACCGCGTTTACGCATCGAAGGCGCTTCAAAAAAATCGCGTACATAAGATCCGAGATTTTTCACGCTGCTTTCGTCAATGACATTGTCGTCCACTAATCGCGCAATGACAGGATAGTTCTTTTCAATCGGTTGTTGTGTCGGCGCATACAGAATATAGCGGGCGCCGTCGTCGTCACCAAAAATCTGCGCAGAAATGCCATTGACCCGTTCACCCGATTTATTGCCGACGACCCATCGGAAATTCTTAAACCGACCTGTCGGGTTGTCGCTTTCCAGCACAAACATGTTATTATCATCGGAATTCGGTTCAAAAAAGCCGTATAACAGATACTTGCCGTTGTAATAACTGCCGTCGGGATCCCAGAGAATCCTTCCCTGATAAGGACAACCTTTATCAAACGAGGAGAAACTGTAACCACGGCTTTCCCAGCGTTTCATATCGCGGGAGGTCAGCGAAACATAATAAGGTGAACAAAAAGCCTTCGGCACACCGTCTAACGAACCATAGACATACAATTGTCCGTTGAAATTATGCACTTCGGGGTCGGGAATATACATGCCCCACGAATAGGGCAACACGGGGTTCTGCACCTGCCAGCCCACCGTAACGCGGGCAAAGAGGGTTTTCCGGTCGTTTGCAGAGGCATAGATAACACAATCGCC
>SNRY01000690.1_pt1 | contig 10738 bp, 10 predicted proteins | sample 4693421 | NCBI WGS metagenome assembly SNRY01 (sample SAMN11003215, study PRJNA524138) | termite gut metagenome | isolation source: Bacteroidetes bacterial symbionts from single cell of protist host amplifed... | host: Streblomastix strix ... | reverse complement strand
ATCCAAAATCAGATGTAGCTGTTCTCTTACTTACTTTTTCTCTCACGGTGATATTTGATTTGACCATTGCCATTGAAGTTGGTTTGGTTATTGCCTGTCTGTTATTTATTCGCCGGGTTATGGAAACGACGGAAATATCCGTCATCACAGACGAAATTAATCCGAATGCCGAACTTGATATTGCTATTCACGAAGAAAACCTGACTATTCCTCAAGGTGTAGAAGTGTACGAAATCAGCGGACCTTATTTCTTCGGCATTGCCAACAGGTTTGAAGAATATATCACACAATTGAAAAACCCCTCCCAAGTACGTATTATACGTATGCGCCGAGTGCCTTTCATTGATTCTACCGGTATTCATAATTTGACTAATCTTTGCCGAAGATCACAGAAAGAAAAAATAACCGTTATTCTATCGGGAGTAAATGAAAAAGTACATAATACGCTGGTACAATCAAAATTCTATGAATTGTTAGGTAAAGAAAACATTTGTCCCAATATTAATGTTGCATTGGAAAGAGCAAAAGAAATAATCGACAGAAAGCCGACAATTACTCTTTCCGGTGAAAACCATAATAGAACAAAATAAAAAAATATCCGGAAATAATCCTTTAAATTTATGCCGCCTATGAATGTGAAAGCAGTGAAATACCGGCTTATGTTTGGTGTAAGGAGGATTTAAAACGGCTCAACCTTTAAAGAGAGTTGAGAATCGGGATAGTATTGCTGTAATTCGTAAACAGGTGGAAAGGTATGAGCGGTTGGTTAAGAAACAAGCTGAGAAGATAGAGTGGGCAAGATAGAATGCGGATGAAGCGGAGAGGTTGCAGAAAGAAGCGGAATCACTGAAAGAGAAAAACAAGAACAACTTCTGAAAGAATGATTTTTAGTTGGAGGGTACACCAAATCCAACAAATGCAAGTGGAAATGCCCGAGATCTTTGATTATCTGTTGAGAATAGTTTTATTTTTTCATGAACTGTCAAAGCCTTATTCATATTTTTGACAAAACTATTCAGAGCAATTTTATTCAAAATGAACAGTATCGGAGAAATAATTAAAAAAACTACGCGAAGAAAAGGAATTACCTTTGCGCACAGTAGTTGCTTACCTTAATATTGCCCAAGCAATTTTAAGCAAAATAGAATGCGGTCAGCGTAGAGCCAATAGCGAACAGATTGTTAAATTGGCAGAAGATTTCGATGTAAAAAGGGGAAGATTTGTTGGTGGCATGGTTTTTCGGCAAAGTAGCTTATGAAGTATTGGATGAAGATGTTGCATTGAAAACTTTGAGAGTAACAGAGGAAAAATAAAATAAAATCTCAAAAAGATGATTCTCAAAAAGATACTACTGAAAAATTTCAGAGGCATAAGTGGTATTGTTGATATCAATTTTCATTTATTCAATTGTATTGTTGGGCAAAACGATACGGGTAAATCAACTATTTTAAAAGCAATTGATGCCTCACTCAACGAAACTAACAAGGGCTGATTATAACGTTTTAGCCAACGACAATCAAATATCAATAGAACTGCTTTTTAATTGCCAAAACAAAGAATTGCTGCTTGGTGAAGAAATTCCAACGACAATTGAAAAAGAAGAATTAACTAATCATGATGGATTGCTCGTTTGGAAAAATAACAGAAAATAATGTTGCAAACCCTAAAACTGCTCTGATGAAAAAGAAATATAATGGAGAGAATGATTTTATAACTAAAACAGAACAACAATTAATAACTCAATGTAAAGCGAAAGGAATAGTAACTACAAAAGGCAATGGTGAGGCGTATAACAATGTAGAGAAAAGAGAAAAGTTAAGAGCATACAGATTTTGACCATGCTAAAAAATTCTGCAGAAATTATCCGGATAGTGCAATAAGAGGAAGACTTGGAGGTGCAGGAGTAGTAGAACGTCACTATTGTCACTTGACTTTTGAAGAATTGCATTTAACTTGGTCTAATGGAACAACTGATGAATTTTTGGAATTATACAATATTATAACAACAAGATTAAACTAAACAATAATATGCCCATTTTAAATTTCAAAGGAAAAACATTCGTACAGAATCACCATTTGGCGGTACAATATCACCAATTGGTACCGAAAAGTGAATTGAGCCTAACCGACAAAGTTTCTTTGCACGATAATCTCATTATACAAGGCGATAACCTTATTGCCTTGAAAGCATTGTTGCCGACTTATGCCGGAAGAATAAAATGTATCTACATAGACCCACCCTACAACACAGGAAACGAAAATTGGGTGTATAACGACAATGTAAACAACCCGATGCTCAAAGAATGGTTAGGACAGGTGGTGGACAAGGAAGATATGACCCGCCACGAAAAATGGCTTTGTATGATGATGCCACGATTAAAATTACTTCGGGAGTTATTGAGCGAAGATGGGGCAATCTTCATTTCCATTGATTATAACGAAGAAGCCAATTTAAGGTGCTTGTTGGATGAAATATTTGGAGAGGGTAACTATCGAAATACATTTGCTGTTTCGCGAGTAAAAAAGAATATAAGAGAGCATGAAAAAGTTCGAGCTATAAACTTTGGATACAATACTGTAATATTTTATGCAAAGTCAGACCAAACATTGATTGTTCCACCAACTACATTTCAGAAAAAAGAGGAGAGATGGCACGCATTTGATGCGCCGGAAATAAGAAGTACGATGGATTATAAACTTTTTGGATATAAACCACCCAAAAACCGACATTGGATGCTTTCCGAGGATAAAGCAATAGAATTAGTAAAAGATGGTTTATTGAAGCCTAATCCGAAAACGGGAAAACCGCAATATAAATTAGAAGCTTCTAATGAAACAATGTTAGATACAGACTGGACAGATATACAAGAAGCAGGGTTCACATCAAATTTTCCTAATGGCGAAAAAAACGTGGAACTGATAAAAAGAATTATCAAGATGATTACTAATAAAAACGATATTGTTCTTGATAGTTTCGCTGGTTCCGGCACTACCGCCCATGCCGTTTTGGAACTCAATAAGGAAGACGGCGGCAACCGCCAATTTATTTTAGTTGAGCAAGAAGATTATGCTAATTCCATTACAGCCGAACGGGTTCGTCGAGTAATTACAGACATATCGACAGCCAAAAACGAAAATTTGAAAAAAGGATTAGGCGGAACTTTCAGCTATTTTGAATTGGGTAATGCTATTGAAATGGAGAGTTTGTTAAAAGGCGACAATTTACCCTCTTATACGGAATTTGCCCGGTACCTGTTCTACACAGCTACCGGCGAAGAATTTAATGAAAAAGTGATTGACCCTAAAATAGGATTTATCGGTGAAAGCACAAATTACGAAGTATATCTGATATACGAGCCGGATGTGGAATGGCTAAAGCGAAATGCACTTACACTTAATGCGTGTAAAGCGTTGCCGAACTTCAAAGGCAAACAACGATTGGTGTTTGCGCCATGTAAATACGTGGACGATGAAACTTGCCGAAATTATCGGATTGACTTTTGTCAGTTGCCATACGAAATATATAGGATACAGAAATGAAAAAAGAGCAAATACAAGAGTTATTAGAGAAATTTGAAAACGCTCATTATGAATATAATGGAGTGGAATGTTGGAGTGGTAGAGAATTGCAGGAAATACTTGGCTACGTGCAATGGCGCAATTTTGAAAAAAACATAGAAAAAGCCAAAGAAGCCTGCAAGAACAGCGATATAGAAGTTGGATACCATTTTGCTGAGGTCAGCAAAATGGTCGATATAGGCAGTGGAGTACAGCGAAGAATAGAAGATGTGGCACTCACACGGTATGCTTGTTATCTTATTGCCCAAAACGGTGATGCATCGAAACCCGAAATTGCTTTTGCACAAACCTACTTTGCCGTACAGACACGAAAACAAGAAATTATTGAACAACGACTACTCGATGTAGCTAGAGTTTCAGCAAGGGGAAAACTATCAAGTAGCGAAAAGAAGCTTTCCGGCATTATATACGAAAAAGGAGTTGATGATAAAGGATTTGCTATTATTCGCAGTAAAGGTGATGCCGCACTATTTGGCGGCTATTCGACCAACGAAATGAAACGAAAATTAGCTGTTCCCGATAGCCGTCCATTAGCAGATTTTCTTCCCACACTAATCATCAAAGCCAAAGATTTTGCAGTGGAACTTACCAGTCATAATGTGGTAGAGAATGATATGAAAGGTGAAACACAAATTACGATCGAACATGTGGAAAACAACAAATCCGTTAGAAGAATCTTATTGGAAAGAGGTGTAAAACCTGAATTGCTACCACCTTCTGAAGATGTAAAAAAGTTACAACAAAAACTCAATGCCGACGAGAAAAAACTTTTGAGTGAAACAAAAAAGAAGAAGAAATGAGGTTAAAACAATATCAGGAAAAAGTCTTAAAAAATCTCAAGACATATTTGAGTTCATTGACTGATGCTAAAAGGGAATTTGAGGAGATTGTCGCAATCAAACCTCATTTGGCAAAAGATATTGATTTTCCTAAACGCGCATGGGAACAATCAATAGGTAGAGCCTATCATTCCAAAACAAACGGCTTACGAGAACCTCTGCCTGATATTTACTTGAAAGTACCCACAGGCGGAGGGAAAACGTTGTTGGCTTGTTACGCTATTGATAACATTCAAAAAGCATACCTCAAAAAACAAACAGGATTAGTCCTGTGGATTGTTCCTTCTACGCAGATATACCGACAAACCATTATTGCACTTAAAAACCGACAACACCCCTACAGGCAGATATTGGATATTTCGAGCGGAGGCAGAACGCTTATTAAAGAAAAAACAGAGATATTTACTCGTCTTGACATAGCTGAAAATTTAGTAGTGCTGATGCTGATGCTTCCGTCCGCTAACCGCCAGAATAAAGAGACACTGAAGGTATTTCGCGATCAAGGCGGTTTTTCCGATTTTTTCCCTCGTGAAGACGATTATGAAGGGCATAAAAAACTAAAAGAACTTATCCCGAATTTAGATTGTTTCTTCTCAGAAAACGAAATATTCAATACACAGATAAAAACTTCGTTGGGCAATACGCTTAAATTGTTGCGCCCGCTTGTCGTGATAGATGAAGGACACCGTGCCTACGGAATACAGGCAAGACAAACCATACAAAATTTCAATCCTTTCTTTATTCTTGAACTTTCGGCAACGCCACCGCCGAATAGCAATGAGTTGGTAAAAATCACAGGTAAGGAACTGCACGAGGAAGAAATGATAAAACTGGATATTCACCTAACCAATAAAACGAGTTTGGATTGGCAAAATACATTGTTGGCAAGCTACGAACAGCGCAATGCATTAGAGAAAAAAGCCAAAGAATACGAACAAAACACAAGCGAATATATCCGCCCGATTTGTTTAATACATGTAGAACGTACAGGCAAAGACCAACGAGGGACGGATTATATTCATGCCGAAGATGCCAAAGAATATCTGATAACAAAATGCAATGTTCCCGAAAATCATATTGCTATAAAGTCAAGCGAAAAGGATGATATTGAAGGAATGGATTTGTTTTCAAAAACTTGCGAAATACGCTATATCGTTACCAAATACGCCTTGCAGGAAGGTTGGGATTGTTCATTTGCATATATCCTTACCATTCTTACCAATCCAAGTTCGGCTACGGGAATTACGCAATTAGTGGGTAGGATTTTACGGCAACCGTTTGCTATTAAAACAAAAATAAAAGAACTGGACGAATGTTACGTTTACACTTTCCGGCAAAATGCCGCTAATTTGGTCAAAGAAATAAAATCGGGATTGGAAGATGAAGGATTAGGCGATATTGCAGGGCATGTTGTGAGTGATGAATCGAGCACAGAAACTGTTGGTATGAAAGAGCGTACCACGCAATATCGGCAAGGATTCAAAAAATTTGAAGGAAAAATTTATCTGCCTAAATTTGTTATACAAGAAACTAACAGTTGGCGGGACGTGAATTTTGAGATGGATATTTTGAGTAAAATAAATTGGGAAAGCATTCAATTCGATGAAATTCAAAATCTATCGTTGCAAAACAAGCGAAGCGAAGAACAAGAAATTATTTTAGGTTATGTAGAGGCGAACTATGATTCGTCCTTGCAAGAAATAGGTAGAGCCGAGAAAATAGGAACACTGAATATTGATGCCGTTTTTTTGACCCGACAAATTATTGAAATTATTCCTAATCCATGGCATTGTTTTCAACTTGGAGAAAAAGTATTAAAACTTTTATTAGATAAAAACGATCATGAAACCGTTGCCGTGAACTTTGTTTTTATCATTGAAGAATTGAAAAAGATTTTGGAAAAGGAACGTAACCGTTTGTCTGAACAGATTTTCAAGCAATTGGTTGCAAATAGAGAACTCTTCTTTTTCCTTGTCACTGATAATGGTGATTTTTCCTTGCCTTCAAGAATTAAAGTCAAAAGTAATAAGCAGTTGATTCGCAATGACAATACGCCAATTCAGAGGTCATTGTTTGATTATGTTCCCGAAGAAAACACAAACGAGCTTGAAAAGTCGATTGCTATCTACCTTGATGAGCAGGAAAAACTGTTATGGTGGTATCGAAATATGAGCAGACAGGATTATCACATACAAGGATGGAAGCGAAATAAAATTTATCCGGATTTTATTGCTGCCGAAAAGGAATCAAACAGCGATGATTACGGAACCATATATGTTTTGGAAACAAAAGGCATCCATCTCAAAAATGAAGACACTAAATACAAGCATGATATTTTTTCATTATGTAATGAGTTAGGTGCTCAAAAGGCATGGCAAGAACTCTTTGACGAGTTTCCAAATCATACATTTGAATTTCAGGTAATTTTTGAAGATGAGTGGAAAAATAAGATAAATAAATTGCTTGAGTGAAATATGATAGCCCCAACACAATTAAGAAAACCCGAAAATTGGCAGGATTTTGAAAAGCTGTGCAAGAAATTGTGGGGTGAAATATGGAATTGTTCGAACTCAATAAAGCGGAATGGACGAAACGGACAGAATCAACATGGTGTTGATGTATATGGCAAACCCAATGACGAAAACTATTTCTATGGTATTCAATGTAAAGGGAAGGATGATTACACTCAAAATATGCTAACCCGTGATGAAATTGATACTGAAATAAAGAAAGCTAAAACATTTAAGCCAAAAAGGTGAGGCGTGAGATGCGGTCTAACGCATAGGTTCTCATCTCATCTTTACGGTGGTCGGGCTTACCATACATATACCAACGCCTTTCGTGCATTTTGACAAAATAGGGACTAACCATTATCTCGCTCTGTTTATCTCCATTGTAGGGGTGGTAGAGGATGTTGATTTTCACATTTTGGCGCATCGCATGAATTACATCTGTCAGGTACGCCTGCGCCGATGGTACATCTTCCACTACAATCCGCTCTTTTATGTTTTCGCTTTCGCGCAACATATTACTCACGGAAAACGTTTCAAGCAACCATTTTTTAACATCGTTTCGTTTAAATATACCATTATCTTTAATACTGTATTGGTAATTAGACTTATTGCACACAATACTGATGTCGAACAATTCATCAATCGCCTCGCGATGGTCGTGAAATGTGCGCAACGGAATATCCTTGTCATCATAATGTTGTGCACTGTCACGCCACTTATTATTGATCTCTTCAAAGGTCAGGCTGCCTGCCCGTGAAATAGTATCAATGAGCCAAATATAACGGTTTAATAATTTTGACATATAATATATGTATCTTTCTTGTACAAAGTTAAAAAATAATTTCAAACTAACACCACACCCCCTTTACTGTCCTGCTGTTCTTTGTGGTGCTCAAAACCAAGAGGAATCACTTCGCGAATGCCGCACATGATAGCGGTCATAACTTTTCAGAGTACAAATCCGTAGTATGAAATACGAAAAAATCTCACCCAACAATCTGTTTTATACAAACTTAATGTATATAACCCGTTGGCGGAATTAAAAGAGCGTAAAAAATAGAGATAAAAAGGTTGTACATAAACGCTGTAATTCGTGATCGTGTATGTGTTCCCTCACACCTTCATACGACCTGAATATCAGCTGCTTATGACATGATAAACGGTTCTCTCCGATTCATGTCCGATATCTGTCCGATTCCTCCCCGTTTCCTCCCCGATTGCCAAGTGGGGAGGGATGCCCGGTGAAGCCCGTGAAAACCGCTTGGAGTGGGTCGAGGACTGCCCGGCGAGTGCTAAGAAAGTCGTTGGAATCCCGTATGAGCTATCATAAATGCTTTACGCTAATGCCGCCAACGGGTTAATGTATGTTTTATTTTGCTATTTCACCATATTGCGAAACAGCAAAATTTAAAGCATTACGGAATAGGTATAAACAAACAGCATACTTTATGAAGCACTATCTCATTTTGAAGAAGTGAAAGGTAATGGTTTGGAAACGAAACCCCTGCCCAAATTAGACTGCTAATCAATTAGTTTTCTCCATATTACCCTGATATACTTTCAATAGCGGTTGTTTCGGTCAATTTAAACACATTCATAAAATTAGGAAAAGAAGCATTAATAGCATACATTTGCCGAAAATTTCCGTCCGGTAAAAACAAATCATCCCCTTTATGACCTCTATCAACAATCCGCACAGTATTGGCACGGAACCCGTTGGAAAGCTCCTGTTACGGTATTCCATACCGGCCATTACCGGTATGACGATTGTTTCCCTCTATCACATCATAGACAGTATTTTTATCGGACACGGTGTAGGGGTAATGGCAATATCGGGATTAGCCATTACATTTCCGTTGATGAACCTTCTAATGGCATTCTGTACATTAATCTCATCGGGAGCTTCTACCGTTTCTTCCATTCTTTTGGGACAGAAAGACACGGAGGGGGCAACCAATGTTCTCGGCAACGCTTTCATACTTTGCATCGTTAACTCCATATTGGTTGGTATCATATCCTATATTTTTTTAGACAATATACTGTTGTTCTTTGGCGCAAGCCAAAGAACCCTACCATACGCGCGCGATTTCATGCAGGTCATTTTAATAGGGACTCCCATATCCCATGTTATGATAGGATTAAACAACATCATGCGTGCCACCGGTTATCCTAAAAAAGCGATGCTCACTTCAATGGTTTCCGTAGCAAGTAACCTCATTCTTGCTCCAATCTTTATTTTTTATTTTCGGTGGGGAATCGGCGGAGCAGCTACGGCTACGGTATTGGCACAGTTTATTGCCATGATTTGGGTGGTGCACCATTTCATACGAAAAGACAGTTTTGTACATTTCACTCGAAAGTGCTGGAAGATAAGACGTCCCATCCTTGGCAATATCTTTGCTATCGGGATGTCTCCTTTTCTGATGAATGTTTGCGCATGTGCTGTCGTCATTGTTATCAACAACGGTTTGCAGACACACGGCGGCGACCTTGCTGTTGGGGCTTACGGCATCATCAATCGCTTGCTGACCTTTTTCATTATGATACTGCTGGGGCTGACCATGGGCATGCAACCCATTGTGGGATATAACTACGGAGCTTTGAAAATGCAACGGGTCAAGCAAACGCTCAAACTCGGCATTATTGCGGGGGTAGTCATAACAGTCGTGGGAACATTCTTCATAGAAGTTTTTCCACATACGATTTCCGGTTTTTTTACCGATAGCGATGAACTGATTGTCATAGCAGTACGAGGATTGCGTATTTGCACATTGATGCTTCCTACCGTAGGTTGGGGAGTAGTCATATCGAATTTCTTTCAGAGCATCGGCAAAGCCCGGATAAGCATTTTTCTCTCCCTTTGTCGCCAGTTGTTTTATTTTTTGCCCTGTCTGCTGATACTTCCGATGTATTTCGGACAGAATGGGATATGGGTAGCCATACCGGTTTCCGATTTTTTGGCTTTTATTACCACAACGATTTGCTTGTCGGTATATATCAAAAAGTTAGACCCTGTTAAATGCTAAGCGGGATATCTTCGGTATGTTTTTTGTTAATATTCATTAGGAATATGTTTAAAGATAGCATTGTTAGAGAAATAATAGCTATATTTGTTATACCAAAACCATTAAGAAAAGTATTATGATCAGTCAATTCTCACAAAAAGTTTCAGAGATTCTTATATACAGTAAAGAAGAAGCCAATAGATTACGAAACGACTACATTGGTCCGGAACATTTATTGTTGGGACTCATTCGTGACGGTGAAGGAAAAGCCGTCAAAGCGCTTGCAAGATTGAATATTAATCTCTTTGAAATAAAAAAACAGATAGAGTTACATATCGGACAGAATAACATATATCTTCCTGTCAAAGAGGTTCTTTATACCAAAGAAACAAACCGGATACTGAAAATGTGTATTCTCGAAGCTCGTTATTTAAAGCGAGCAGTAGCCGATACGGAGCATGTGTTGCTTGCTATTTTGAAAAAAAATGACAATTTAGCCTCTACTGTGCTACAAGAAAACAACGTAGATTACACCAAAGTCGTGGAACAATTAAAGAAACAACCCGATACGGCTTTCGGTATGGGCTTGCCCGAAGAGGAGGAAGATGATGAAATAAATAAAATACACTCCGAAAAGAACGGGACAGAAAATCGCCGACATACTCAATCCTTTACAAAAAAATCTGCCAACGACACTCCCGTACTTGATAATTTCGGTACGGACATGACAAAAGCGGCAGAAGATGGAAAACTCGACCCTGTAGTGGGACGTGAGAAAGAAATAGAACGTTTGGCACAAATC
>SNRY01000688.1_pt1 | contig 10775 bp, 8 predicted proteins | sample 4693421 | NCBI WGS metagenome assembly SNRY01 (sample SAMN11003215, study PRJNA524138) | termite gut metagenome | isolation source: Bacteroidetes bacterial symbionts from single cell of protist host amplifed... | host: Streblomastix strix ... | reverse complement strand
GGAACCGATTAAAAGAATATTTTCACTACTGAACATAAACCTAGTAGTTTTTAAATTCGTGAAACATAAGACAAAGTTAATATAAAAAAGGGATTTAACCTCTCTTTTGGCTAAGTTATTACCATTTGACAAACTGATTTTTCAGATAACAGAACAATAATCCTAACCCGTAGTGCATATAGAAAACCGAAAGAATAAGTTATTCAGTATCCATAAAATGATAAATCAAAGACTTTCCACTTTCCGTTCAATTTGGGCGTGCCCCCATGGGTCAGGCTATGCGCTACAATTCTTTTTGTTCGTACCCTCACAAAAAGAATTTCCGCTGCTATCCTTCACGCGCCATGCGGAATTCGCTACTAACAACGGGCTGAAAGCCTCGCCTAATTCAGCCCCAGCCAAGCGAAACAACGGCTGGGGATAAGAAAGCGTCTGTACAAACTGCGCCTTGACAAGGCAACTTAACTTAAACGATTCTTTAATCGGCTGAAAACAATTTCGTTCTTTCCTCTTTCCTAAATGCACTAAGGGTTAGATTAATTGTTTGCAAAGAGAATCGCCTTTGCCCTCAAAGATGATACTCATTGAAAACAGCAAGACTATGCACACACTTGCCGGTGTGTATTAATTGTTTGCAGGGAAGATATTAATTGTCTGCGAGGAAGATATTAATTGTTTGTAGAGAGCGTGTGCACATGCTTGATACTGTGTGTGCACATACTCTTTACTGTCTGTGCACAGTATTTCGAAAGAATAAGAAAGAAGAGAGATGAAAATCCGTTTACAAAAGTGATTGGTTGCCGGATTTATTCGTTTGATTAAACAAATATAGTAAAAAAGCAGTTGTATGCCATACAAAAGATACTCTTATTTAGTTTCACTTTTACTCTAAATGCACTACAGATAAGAATTATTCCTTTGTTGCTTTTTTATCTCGGAAAATAGTCTGTAATTTGCGGCGTAATTGAACTATAGGTTAAAGATTACAATGTGATATTGTAGTATAATGCTTTAAGATGATTTTTATAATACAGTAAAATAGAACTTATGGCACAAGCTCCTCATCAAAAACAATTCCAAGCACAACAACAGATCCAGACTCTTTCGCCGCAACAAATCCTTGTAGTGAAACTGCTGGAGCTTCCCGCCATAGAATTGGAGGATAGGATACGTGCCGAATTACTCGAAAATCCCGCATTGGAAGAAGCCGGAAACGATATTCCGGCAGAAGATAATTCCGATAATAACCTTGAAAGCAACGAGGAACCCAGCGTCGAATACGATTCTCTGAATGATTATCTTACCGAAGATGACATTCCCGATTATAAACTCCAAGAAAACAATCGTTCAAAAGAAGAACAAGCTGCCGACATTCCTTTTTCCGATACTGTTTCCTTTTACGAATTGCTACAGTCGCAATTGGCTGAACAGGATTTAACAGAATATCAGCGGGGGTTAGCCGAATATCTAATCGGCTCACTTGACGACGACGGCTTACTCCGCAAATCACTGGAAGACGTTAACGACGAATTGGCTATTTACGCCGGAATAAATGCCTCTGTCCAAGAATTGGAAGAAGTCTTAAAGATGATACAGGAGTTTGACCCCCCCGGCATAGGAGCGAGAGATTTGCGAGAATGCTTGCTGATACAAATCAAACATCGCAGGAAAGAAAGCAAATCCGATACGTTAGTGGGCATACAAGAAGCTATTATCAGGGATTGTTATGAAGAATTTACCCGCAAGCATTGGAATAAAATCATTCAGAAGCTAAAATTAGATGAAACCGATTTTGAGCTTGCCTTAAACGAAATAACCAAACTCAATCCACGTCCGGGTAGCTCGCTTGGAGAAACGATAGGGCGCAATACGCAGCAAATCGTTCCCGATTTCATTGTGGATATTTACGACGGAGGTGTGATTAACATAAGTCTTAACAATCGTAATACCCCCCACCTGCGAATGAGCCGCGAATTTACCGAAATGGTAGAGGAACATACAAAAAACAAAGCCAATCAATCGAAGGAAGCCAAAGAAGCTATGATGTTTCTTAAACAAAAAATGGATGCTGCGCAAGGCTTCATTGACGCGGTAAAACAAAGGCAGAACACCCTCATGACTACCATGCAAGCCATCATTGAACTGCAACGTCCCTTCTTTCTGGAAGGGGATGATTCCTTACTCCGTCCGATGATATTGAAAGACGTGGCTGAACGCACGAGGTTGGACATTTCTACCATATCGCGGGTGAGCAACAGCAAATATGTACAGACCAATTATGGAATCTATCCCTTGAAATATTTCTTCAACGACGGGTACACCACCGAAGACGGTGAAGAAATGTCCGTACGCGAGATAAGAAATATCCTCAAAGGATGTATTGACAACGAGAATAAGAAAAAACCGCTTACTGATGATGAACTGGCAGATATTTTAAAGGAAAAAGGATACCCCATAGCCCGGCGGACGGTAGCTAAATATCGTCAGCAATTAAATATTCCGGTGGCGCGGCTAAGAAAATAACAACAAACCCTCGAGAAATAAGAAATCGTATCGTGAGAAACAATCTATTGATAAAGACCAGTGAGTTCATTCTGATATTTTTTACTCCTTATATCATTCCCTTCGAGACATTCCTGATATTGTTTTTGTTTTCCTACTTGCGCATCATGCCGTGGCAATACAAATCAATCGTGCTTGGCGTTATCTTTTGCTTTACGGTTATGCTGCCTCTGCTTCTTGTTTTTCTATCCCGCATCATTCAGGGTTCCGGTTGGAAAGAGTTGGATAAGCAAAAGAAGCATTATCTGTCATACCTTCCGGTCATTATCTCTTATGTCTTTTGTTTTTGCATGATGCTGCGGATGAACATACCTCGCTACATGACTGCTATTATCTTGGCATCCTTGTTTATAATGATCGCTATTTTCTGCTTCAATCTGAAATGGAGGTTAAGCGGACGCATGGCAGGGGTAGGAGGAATTATCGGAGAATTGGTGTCTTTTAGCGCCTTGTTTGGTCATAACCCTATTTGGTGGCTGTGTATATGTATCCTGATAAGCGGAGTTTTGGGGACATACGGTATTATTTTGCGTCGTCATTCTTTGGGGGAAGTTTTGGCGGGATTTGCCATCGGGCTTGCTTTTTCGTTGATGGTGTTGTATCCCAACCCTTTGAGCAATGTATTGTTTGAGGCAATATCTTAATATTCTCCCTTCCACATTAAAAAACAGACTGCACTTATAACGCTTTTCGCATAAAATTCAGCCAATTGCCATGAGCTATGGCTTCTATATTGTCGTTGCCATAGCCTCTACCCTTTAGGATGTCAAAGACTTTCCGAATATCGGCGATTGTTTTCAGGTCGTAAGGACATTGTTCGGTTCCGAAAGCGCCATCCAAATCACTGCCGATGGCAGCATAACGAGTGCTTCCAGCCAACTGGCAAATGTGATCAATATTATCAGCCATGATTTCGAGCTTACAATTCATTCCTTCGGGTGTAGAAACTCCTCTCACCCAAGAGGGAACCATCATCCAGGCATCTAAAGCCAGTCCAATTACGGCATCACGGTCTATCAGGGCCTTAATCATATCATCACTAAACTGACGGTTGTGGTCAACAAATATGCGGCAGTTATTGTGGCTAGCCCAAACGAAACCTTGATAAAGATCCAGTGCGTGCCAAAAGGCATCGTCATTTAAGTGGGTTACATCGAGTATCATCTTTAACTCATCCATTTTCTTCAGCAAAGCCTGCCCCTTTGGATTCAAGCGACCGGAAGAGTCTGTTCCATTGGCATAACGTCCGGGACCATAATGAGCCGGACCTACGGCACGCAATCCGTAATCATAAGCACGTTCTAAATGGTCGATGGTAACAATAGAGTCGGCACCTTCGAGGCTCAACAAGTATCCAATGGGCTTCGTACCATTGGCTTCTCCATTCGTCCATAAAGCAATATGGGCTTCTAAAGCTTCCTTATCTTTGATCATCACCATTTGACCGTCTTCTTCCATAGCTTTATACCAAGCTAACTGACCTTGCGTCTGCGCCCAAGCCTGTTCCGGCGAATGCCACCCTGACAACGGATTATCTGGAGCTACATAGCGACCGATTTGTGTAGCTACCACCAGCCCGATATTACCCTTCCGTAATTCTTCAAAAGAAATAGTGGCATGTCCGCGGTCAGGTTTATCCGTCATACCGGATTCGCGGCGGTTTATTTCATGAACGGATTCGCGCAAATCACGATTCCACTCCAATGCGTTCATACTTAAATCTAAATGGGCATCAATAACAAGTAATTCAGACATAATTTCAAGGATTATACGTTTATACAACGATCTCTGGCAATGGTTTTCCAAGAACCTTTTATTTCATTGTTATGAACAACAAAAACCTTTTCATACAAAGCAACGGTAGGGCAGATATGTTCCGGCACGCCATATAAGACGCTTCCTACCGGATAAAGGTGGCTGTCGGGAACTTCCACTACCAAATGTTCTTCGCTATGGGCAACGGGAATGGCTTCCGGCGCATTAAGAAAATGCACACGCGGTAATGGGTTCTCGGAGGCAATGGACTTATGCCCTAAGTCAAGGCATATCCTGTGTTTGTCTATCACGGATATGACTCGGCTAACTACCAAAGCGGCATACTGAAATGGAAGGTCGGGCAGGAGATACCTATATCCCCAATCCCAAAACACAAAGGTTCCCGGACTGCATTCCACATCCGAACGACGTGCGTGAATCGGAAAGGTAGGCGTTCCTCCCAATACCCGTATCAAAGGATAAGCGAACAAAGTCCGAACAGCCTGATACACCTTATCAAACTCGGCAAAAGAAGCATCGGCGGCTTGCAGCCTCAAAGTCAAATCGGTATCATGTATATGCCCGTCGTACCCGTGAAGCCCTGCAATGCGGAGGTGTTTCATTAAAAGGATATTCCTCGCCATGTCAATGGCTCCCGGAGGGCATATCCCTGTGCGATTCATCCCGATGTTCACATCAATAAAGACATTGAGTGTGAGAGAAGATCGCTCGAATCGGTCGTTGATAATGCGAGCGTTCTCTTCATTATCTATCAAGCAAGAGAACCGGCTCGAAGGGTAGGTTTCCACCAACTTTAGCATACGCTCTATCTTCGGACCAACAGGCTGATAAGCCAGCAATATATCCGCAGCGCCAGCCTGTGCCAGCATTTCCGCTTCGGCAATGGTAGCACATTTGAACTTGGTAATTCTTTCTCCCAGCATCATCTCACAGATTTCTCGCATCTTGTGAGTCTTCACATGAGGACGAAGCTTTGTTACATCTCCGGCTATTTCCTTTGCTAACAGGATATTGTCATGAATCGTTTCCTCGTAAACAACCAATGCCGGCGAGTCAATCCGTTCAATATTGCGTATTGGAAACATTATTCCGCTACTTCAAACAGCGCTTCTATTTCTACCGGAATATTGCCGGGAAGAGAACCCACACCTACGGCGCTCCGAGTTCCTACGCCGTTATCATCGCCCCAAACAGAGGCAAACAACTCGCTACATCCATTTATGACATACGGATGGGATTCAAACTCAGACGTACAATTTACCATTCCCAATACTTTGACTACTCTTTTTATCCTGTTCAGGCTTCCCAAATTTGCTTTAACAGTAGCCAACAAAGTCAGACCTACCTGACGGGCGGCTAACTTTCCTTCATCAGGCGTAATATCGCTTCCAACACGACCTTTGATTTGCGAACCGTCTTCCAAAATAGGTCCATGCCCCGACAAATACATATACTTTCCATCAATAATTAAACAAGGTTTATAAACCCCCATGGGTTTCGGTGCCGGAGGCAAAGTCAGCCCTAATTTTTCAAATTGTTCATCTGCATTATACATAATATGCTTTATTTTAAAAGAGAATAAATAATAAATGATTTATATCAAGATGGTGTGAAACGCAATAAAATTCAGGACAAAAATATAAAAAGTATCCGAACCTTTAGGGTTGATTATTCAACACCTTTTGCTGGATAAATGTAAGGAATGCCGGATAATTAGGACCAGCTACATGCCCCCCTCCATGATTACGATAACCGATATATCCCTCAATATAATCTTTACCTATTTCAGGCATGGGTATTTTTTTTCCTTTGTAATCCATTACATCATTCATGATGAGTCCCGGCTTTCCTAAAAATTCATAAATAGGGCTTGCCGTAGCTCCGGTCAGGTATATTCCGTAAGGATCCATCCAAGCTTCTCCTCCTTCCGGTCTTCCACTACCCAAAAATATCGGACGGGGAGCACACAGAGCCACCAGCGATTCCGCATCCGCCGTCATATCCATTACTTTTCGAGGCATGTATCCGTCCGTACTGCTTGGATGAAGCCCCACATATTTGAGTGAATTCCCTGCTATCCAATGGTATTCGTTCGGGTCCGTAGCCGTATTTGCCATCTCCTGCCCTACATGGCGACGGCTTTGAACAGTACCTAAAGAACCTGAAGAACTGGGGAAAGAGAATGCCACACGCTGGTCGTAAGCCATCGCAATTAAAGTCGCTTTCCCATACCGGGAATGACCGGTAACGCCAACGTATTTCGGATCAACCGGTGTGGTATTTGCATCCGATTCAAAGAAATCAATCAAGCGGCTCACCCCCCATGACCAAGCCACCAAACCGCCCCAATCCATTGGTTTACGCCACTTCCCTTCATTGACCAATCCGATCAAAAAACTGGACGTTGCCTGCCCTCCGGCATCGGGTTGAAGTTGCGTATTATTAAAATTAAATATGGCTATGTTTGCCGGAGTCATCGTATTCCACAAACTCTCATCTGAACCGAAAATGATTATTACCGGCATCTTTTTACTTTCATCCCAATTCAAAGGAATGCGCAACGTGCCGGTAATACGCGGTGTATCTCTTGCTACATAACCGGACGGGTTCGTAATCTCTCCCGTTATTGTATATTCCTTAAAAGGATTGTCCAATGGTTTTCCTCCCTCAGTCATACACCGGCATTCCCAGTCAAAAGTCGGCCATGACAGGGTTACTTCGCGTATGTTGCCGACAGTCCAGTTAATTTGCTGCTTACTTGCTGCTTCCGGAATTTCCCCGTATATCTCTTGCACCCCTCTAAAGAGTTCCGCTCTGCGTGCCGGCCAATCGGCGAGGGTCAAACCGCTTAAATCGTGTAAGGCAAGCGGTTTATAAAATTGAGCCCCCGTAAAATAGTCACCTCCCGGCTCCCAAGCTTGGATATAGTTGTTCCAAAAGCCATCGGGCATTCTTGTTACCGTAGCTTTACCAATCAAGTTCTCCCCTGTGCCATTCACATGAGGCCATGTAGTGCTTGTTCCGGTAGCCCATGTCCAGTTACCCGTGGGATTCTCCGCGTTGCTGGGTCTCCATGTAACATCGCTTCCAAAACGTTGTAGTTTCGGCAAAATAAGTTCATTATAATGAGTTGCTTTATCCGGCAAATCAACATATACAGCCCCCATTTGCCACATCATTTGGTGAAGGTCGTCAGAGGCAGAAGTAGTAGCAGACGGAACTTCCGGATAAGGATTTTCTTTGTCATCACCTTCTTTAACGGCACTGTCCCAACTGATAAATATAAACATTGCCAGCATTGCTGCCAATAAGAATTTTGCTTTTGTTTTCATGGTAATCAATTTTTCATACCCAACGAGGGAGCTGATTGTTCATAGTGTTTTGCCTGGTTTCGTGTTTTTAAGCATCACAAATATATGAATTTTTAAGAAAATAAACAATCGGTAGTGCATAAATAAAATCAAAAACTTTTCACTTTTAGCTTTCAACTCAATTTGGGCGTGCTCCCTCGCCGGGGTCGGGCTATACGCTACAATGCTTTTTGTTCGTACCCTCACAAAAAGCATTTTCGCTGCTATCCCTCACGCCCCATGCGGACTTCGCTACTAACATCAGGCTGAGCAGGTGCAAACTGCACCTTGAAAGGAGCTTTACCGTCCTTTGGACGACAGCGCTCGTCCTGAGGACGATAGGTAACCGTCCTCGGACGGCAAAACAGGCTTCGAGCACGGCAAAAATCGAAGTTAGGACGGGCATACTCCTTCGAGGACGGTTATTTACTGGGTTTGAGACACATTGCCCGGAGGACGGTCGTTTACTGGGGTTGACGGTTTTTAATCATATTTTCATTATACCGCACTCAAGTTAATTAGGATTAACCCGTAGCGCATTTAGGAAAGAACAAAGAACGAAATTGTTTTCAGCCGATTAAAGAATCGTTTTCTTCTTTCGGTGGGCTGAAAGCCCTTCTTACATCAGCCCCGACTACTCAGTCGGGGGAACAGAGTACGTCATTCTCCGGCGGACTGAAAGTCCAACTTAAAGGGTTCTTTTAAGTTAAGTTGCCTTTTCAAGGCGCAGTTTGTACAGACACTTTCTTATCCCCAGCCGTTGCTCCGCTTGGCTGGGGCTGAATTAGGCGAGGCTTTCAGCCTGTTGTTAGTAGCGAATTCCGCATGGCGCGTGAAGGATAGTAGCGGAAATTCTTTTTGTGAGGGTAGGAACAAAAAGAATTGTATTTAACAGTTAAAACAATGATATACAGTAAATATACTATCACAACAATTACACAACAAACGCACAACAAAAAATGGTTTGTAGTGAAAACCTGCAACAAGAATCCGTTCTGTTGTGAGATTGTTGATATTGTAATCTTTTATTTCACAGATAGATACCTTCATTTCACAACAAAACAACAAGAAAATCAAGATTATGGCACTACAGGATATAAAACAAATAAGCATCCGGGAGTATCTCGGAGGATTGGGGATTATGCCCCAGAGGGAAAACAAACAACAAGGAATGTATTGTTCTCCACTCAGGAAAGAGAATCATTCGAGTTTCAAGGTAGATTATTACTTAAATCTATGGCGAGACTTTGATTCAGGAGAGGGTGGTTCTATCATCGACCTTGTGATGAAAATAGAAAATTGTTCTTTCCATGAAGCAGCCTCCAAGTTGGAAAAGAAGTATACAAGTGCAGGTATAGAAACAGATACTTTTTCTTTTCACCGGAATAACATAAACGATTCTATTCCAAGTTTCGGTAATGAATCTAGCCTGTTCGTTCTGGAAATTCTTCCGATTACTCATCCGGCATTAATAGACTTTGTCAGGGAACGCAAGATTGACTTAGAATTAGCAAACCGGTATTGTAAGGAAATCCATTACCGGATAAATGGCAGAAACTATTTTGGGGTAGGCTTCAGGAATGACAAAGATGGGTATGAGTTAAGTAGTCCGTTAGGTTTCAAGGGATGTATTCCACCCAAAAACATTACAACTATTCGGGACAATCATGACACTTGTATAGTCTTTGAAGGCTTTTGGGATTTCCTTTCGTATCTCACACTGCAAAACGTAAAGCAAACCAACCATGATGCTGTTATACTAAATTCAGTAGCGAACGCATCCAAAGCTACTAGCTTTATCAAATCGCATAAGGAGATTTATACCTATCTGGACAATGACGAGGCAGGGCAAAAGGCAACCCAACTGATAAAAACATCATGCGATTTTGTCAATGATTGGTCGGCACAGTATGCCGGGTATAAAGACTTGAATGACTATTTATGTCAAAAGAAGAAGGCGACACCGGAGGTAAAAAAGAAGAGTGTAGGATTCAAACGGTAAAAGATAAGAAAAGCGGGCTGCTTTATTTTTCATGAGGAGCAAGTTTGTGTTTCGGGCTGACCGAAACCTTGCTCTGCGAGGCAAAACATCCCACTGGTCTCATTTATTAACAGTAAAAATAACACGTATGAACACGATAAGAAACAAGAATAAAAACGGTAGACCAAGGAAAGAAGCCGCCGAAAAAAAAGGATATAAAGTAACTCTGAAAATGGCAACGGAGGAATACTATTCGCTTAAATCCAAAGCCCGTTTAGCAGGTATCACCCGAAGTGAATATATACGTGACTGTATTCAGTCGAGTGTGGTAAAGGAGCGGTTGTCATCCGAACTGATGGGACAGATACGACAGCTTTCAGGCATGGCAAACAACGTAAACCAGCTTGCACGCAAGGCTAATGCTGCAGGATACGGGGAAGCCCACCGGAATTGTATGGACACGACGAAAGGATTGGATGACATTATCAAACGGATTGAAGATGGTTGCTAATATAGTACAGGGGAGAGGATTCAGGGGAGTAGTGGGTTATGTTCTGGATAAGAACAAAGCCCAATTACTCTATGCTGAAGGGATACGCTTGAAAGATAAGGATTCCATCACCCATAGCTTCATCACCCAAAATCAGATGAATCCGAAAATAACTAAACCGGTTGCTCACATTTCCCTCGATTTTTCTATGCAGGACAAAGAGAGGCTAACGGATAAGGCTATGGTAGGCATCGCACTGGAATACATGCAAAAGATGGGATACGAGAATACCCAATACATCATAGCCCGTCATCACGATACCGACCATCCGCATGTTCATCTGGTGATAAACCGGATTGACAACGACGGCAAACGAATCACCGACCAAAATGAAAAGTTCAGGAGTACAAAAATTTGTATGGAACTGACCAAGAAATACGGATTGTATATTGCTTCGGGCAAGGAGAATGTGAAGAGAGAACGATTGAAAGAGCCGGATAAGACGAAATACGAGATTTACGATACCATCAAAGCAATCATTCCCGGATGCAAGAATTGGAGAGAATTGACGGCAGAACTGAAGAAGCAGGGTATCACAACCGAGTTCCGTTACAAT
>SNRY01000687.1_pt1 | contig 10777 bp, 12 predicted proteins | sample 4693421 | NCBI WGS metagenome assembly SNRY01 (sample SAMN11003215, study PRJNA524138) | termite gut metagenome | isolation source: Bacteroidetes bacterial symbionts from single cell of protist host amplifed... | host: Streblomastix strix ... | reverse complement strand
TGTATTTGATGCTTTTGAGCTTCCAAATCAAATTCTTTGCAGAAATCATCTGCAATACAGAATATTTCTATAATTTTAGCCGAGGTAAACATAAAATTTGAGTGTTTGTTATATTATTGATAATCAGATATAAAAATAACATATTCAAACTATATTTACCCTCTTTTTATTCACTTTTTTTTCGTCGAACTCAGGTCCATAAATTAGATGCAGATGCACGGCAGGAGTATAAAAAAAAAATCAAGGAGTTAGTAGCATCTAAATCCACAGAGTTTAGGTGACTTCTATAAATTTAGAGTTTTGATATTCAGATAATTATATTTATATTTGCAAGAAAATAGGTATGACGTTAGTCAAGTACAAAACGATTGGGAATCGCATTTTTTTTGATGAACACTCCATCAAGGAAAAATTGTGCGAGATAGGTAATCCGTTGGAAAAGATAATTGCTGTTGTTGATTTTGAGATGTTTCGTTCCTTGTTGGAAACTCACATGCTCAATCACACCAAAAAGAATACTGCCGGAGCCAAGCCTTTCGATGTGGTGATGATGTTTAAGATTTTGATATTACAGCGTTATTATGGATTAGGAGACAGTCAAATCGAATATCAAATCCTAGACAGAATCAGTTTCAAGTCCTTTCTTGGGTTGTCAAGTGGGGACAAAGTTCCGGACGAAAAAACGGTATGGGCATTTCGCGAATCCCTTACCAATAAAGGAGTTATAGAGAAGTTATTTTCAGAATTTACTGATTTCTTGGCATCCAAAGGGTTCATAATGAACGAAGGAAAAATGATAGATGCCAGTTTTACGGTAGCTCCTCGTCAGCGAAACACCCCTGAAGAAAATACACAGATAAAGGAAGGTCATGGCGACGACCTTTGGAAAGACAACCCTAACAAGAAGAGACACAAAGATGTAGATGCTCGATGGACGAAAAAAAACGGAGAAAAGTTTTACGACCTATGCTTATAGTACGGTATGTCCTCAAACGGGTGAGTCTTTTTCATTGATATTGCCCTATGCCAATAAGAGTTGTATGGATGTGTTCATGGAGCTTGTCTCTAAAGAGTTCAAGGAATACAGGATAATCATGGTAATGGATGGCGCTTCATGGCATAGGGGGGATAAGTTGAAGAAGTGGGAGAATATCATTCCTTTGTTCCAACCCCCTTATTCTCCACAAGTAAACCCTATAGAAAGTCTCTGGCATCCTATCCGGGAAAAGGGTAAATTCAAGAATACTACTTTTAACAGCCTAAGGAGGTAGAAAGCAGGCTGGTTGAAGTAATAAGCACTCTGGATAAAAATACCCTCAAATCTATTACGCTTTTCAATTGGATTAAATCCGCTATTTGATGGCGGGTTGGTATTAATACCTTGCTTTGGCAAGGGGACATTGGGGGATAGAAAATCAATTGCATTGGCATTTGGATGTTACTTTCAAAGAAGATGCCTGCGAGCCCGAACAGGTGAAGCGCCTCTGAATCTATCTACTTTGCGTAAATTTGCATTGCAGGTTCTTTCCAATGTTAATGATAAACATAGCTTGAAGAAAAGACAATATAAAGCGGCGTTAGATATTGGGTATATGAAAAAAATCCTAAACTTTTGATGCGGTTGCCCTGAAAAATATACGGTAATAGATAAAAATATATTAATTTTGCGCCCAATTACGATTTTTTTACTCCTTTATATTATTTATCTAAAATAATAAAAAAAATGATTAAAGTAGCAATTGTTGGTGCAAGTGGAGCCGTAGGACAGGAGTTCCTGCGCATACTTGATGAAAGAAATTTCCCGTTAGATGAGTTGGTATTGTTTGGTTCCGAACGTAGTACAGGGAACAAATATACCTTTCGTGGAAAAGAAATCGAAGTTAAACGTTTGCAGCACAATGATGATTTTAAAGATATAAACATTGCTTTTGTTTCAGCGGGAGCGGGAGCATCTAAGGAGTTTGAAAAAGACATTACTCGATATGGAGCTATCATGATTGACAATTCGAGCGCATTTCGTATGAATGGCGATGTGCCTTTGGTGGTGCCTGAAGTCAATGCTTCCGATGCGAAGAACCGTCCTCGCGGCGTGATAGCCAATCCAAATTGTACTACCATACAAATGGTTGTCACATTGAAAGCCATTGAGCAGATCTCACATATCAGGGCTGTTCATGTATCTACCTATCAAGCGGCAAGCGGAGCAGGGGCAGCTGCCATGAAGGAATTATACGAACAATACCGCCAAGTACTGGCAGGTGAAAAGGTAACGGTAGAAAAATTTGCTTACCAATTGGCTTTTAACTTAATACCCCAAGTAGATGTATTTACCGAAAATGGATACACAAAAGAAGAAATGAAAATGTATAACGAAACGCGCAAGATTATGCACTCCGACATAAAGGTGAGTGCTACGTGCGTGCGTGTTCCGTCATTGAGGTCACACTCGGAAAGTGTATGGGTGGAAACCGAACGCCCCGTTTCGGTGGAAGAGGCTCGCGAGGCATTTGCCAAAGCCGAAGGTGTCGTATTGCAAGACAATCCGGCGGAGAAAGAATATCCGATGCCTTTGTTTCTGGCAGGTAAAAACCCTGTATATGTAGGACGTATCCGCAAGGATTTAACAAACGAAAACGGACTTACCTTTTGGTGTGTAAGTGACCAAATCAGAAAAGGTGCCGCACTGAATGCCGTGCAAATAGCTGAATATTTGATTAAGGATTAAAGACAACCGCGTATGAGCTTTTCGGATATATGAGTCTAAACACAGAGATTTTATTTGAAACTTGTACCTGCAATAATTTAAATTCATCAACAAATATAAAAATACTCAAACGTTTCATTATTTTTGTACGCAATTGCAATAAAAAGTGAAAATCTCTAAACAAATTTGATGATAGAAAAACTCATTGTTCTTGAAGATATTAATCCTGTAATCTTCTACGGTGTAAACAATATTAATATACAGTTAGTAAAAAATCTATATCCGAAGTTGCGCATCGTTGCCCGGGGAAATATAATCAATGTAATGGGTGATGAAGAAGAAATTTGTGGTTTTGAAGAAAATATTATAAAAATTGAGGAGCATTGTGCCGAATATAATTCACTGAAAGAAGAAGTCATTATTGACATTATAAAAGGAAGCATACCTCAAACTGAAAAGCAGGAAAACGTTATTCTGTATAGTATAACGGGTAAGCCTATCATTCCACGAAGCGAAAATCAGTTAAAACTGGTGGAAGCATTTTTTAAAAACGATATGGTATTTGCTTTCGGTCCGGCAGGTTCGGGAAAGACTTATATTGCAATAGCGTTAGCCGTGCGTGCTTTGAAGAATAAAGAAATAAAGAAAATAATTCTTAGTCGTCCGGCAGTAGAAGCAGGTGAAAAGTTGGGTTTTCTTCCCGGTGATATGAAGGAGAAAATAGACCCTTACTTGCAACCTCTTTACGATGCGTTGCAAGAGATGATTCCATATACCAAATTGAGAGAATATATGGAACAAAATGTGATTCAGATAGCTCCACTTGCATTTATGCGCGGCAGAACGTTGCATGATGCAGTGGTAATTCTTGATGAAGCACAAAACACAACAACGCAACAGATTAAAATGTTTCTAACCCGTATAGGTATGAATGTTAAAATGATTGTAACAGGAGATATTACCCAAATAGATCTTCCTTTTTCGCAAATATCGGGTTTAATACAATCAATGAATATTCTAAAAAATGTAAAAGGTATCGGCTTTGTCGAATTGAACAAGAAAGATATTGTACGTCACAAGTTGGTGGAACGAATAGTAGATGCCTACGAAAGGTATGAGAATGAAGCACTAAAAAAGTAGCAGGTAAAACAATATCATTCTTATTAATTTATTTTTATTCAGTCCTTTATTTCAGTTTACATTGTTTTATATATATAATAGGTGTAAAAAATAATATACGGAGAAAGACCCTATCAATGCGTGTATTTTACTGCAAATTATAAATGAAATATAAAATATAATGGATAAAGCATTAATAAAAACAGAATTTAACTTTCCGGGACAAATAAGTGTCTATCATGGAAAGGTGCGCGATGTGTATAATATTAACGACGAACTTCTCGTTATGATAGCAACAGACCGTATTTCGGCGTTTGATGTTATTCTTCCTAAGGGAATACTTTTCAAAGGTCAGGTACTGAATCAGATAGCATATAAATTCCTTGATACTACGGCAAATATCGTTCCGAATTGGAAAATTGCCTCTCCCGACCCTATGGTAACTGTCGGTATTAAGTGTGAGGGCTTTCGTGTAGAAATGATTATTCGCGGATACCTTACCGGAAGTGCATGGCGTGAGTATCAAGCCGGAAATCGTTTACTTTGTGGAGTGGTTTTGCCTGAAGGAATGAAAGAAAATCAAAAATTTCCTACGCCTGTCATTACTCCTACAACCAAAGCCGATACCGGACATGATGAGAATATCTCCAAAGAAGAAATTATCAAGCAGGGGATTGTCAGCAGAGAAGATTATGAAGTGATGGAAAAATACACTTATACCCTTTTCCAGTACGGAACGAAAATAGCTGCTGAAAAAGGGCTTATCTTAGTGGATACCAAATACGAATTTGGAAAGAAAGATGGTAAAGTATATCTAATAGATGAGATTCATACTCCGGATTCCTCCCGTTACTTTTATACGGAAAGCTATAAGGATAAATTTGCTAAGGGCGAACCTCAGAAACAGCTTTCCAAAGAATTTGTACGTCAATGGTTGATGGACAATGGCTTTACCGGAAAAGAAGGACAGCGAGTTCCTGAAATGACAGATGAATATGTGAATTCTGTGTCTGAACGTTACATAGAATTATATGAACATATCGTAGGTGAAAGATTTAAAAAAGAAACTGCCGAAGATATTGCCGGGCGTATTGAGAAAAATGTAATCAATTTTCTCAATAAATAATTGATTTCTACGAATAATTCGTTTAACTATTTATCTCTTATGCAGAAATATGGTTTAATTGGCAAGCAGTTGAAGCACTCGTTTTCTATCGGTTTTTTCAATGAAAAATTCCGGACAGAAGGGATTGATGCGGAATATGTCAATTTTGAGATTCCCCACATAGATAATTTTATGGAAGTAGTAGAAGAAAATCCTACTTTATGTGGGTTAAATGTAACAATTCCTTATAAGGAACAAGTGATGGAATATTTAGATGATATAGACGAAGATGCAAAAGCTATCGGGGCGGTAAATGTGATTAAAATGATTCGCCAGAAAGGCAAAAAGGTAAAATTGGTGGGTTATAATTCAGATATTATAGGCTTTACACAATCCATAGAACCATTACTGCAACCGCATCACAAGCAAGCATTGATATTGGGAGCGGGTGGTGCGGCAAAAGCTGTATTTCACGGATTGAAAAAGTTAGGGATAGAAGCCCAATATGTTTCACGTACTCCTACAAAAGACATGTTTTCTTATCCCGAAATTCGGTCGAAGGTGATAAGAGAATATACTATTATTGTAAATTGTACTCCTTTAGGCATGTATCCTAATGTGGACGAGTGTCCGGACATTCCTTATGATAAGCTTACAAACAAGCATTTACTTTACGATTTACTCTATAATCCCAACAACACCCTTTTTATGAAAAAGGGAGAAGAAAAAGGAGCAATAACTAAAAACGGATTAGAGATGTTGCTGTTACAAGCTTTTGCAGCGTGGGATATTTGGAATAGTTGATGCAATGAGATAAACGTTAACCGATGATGCAACAGTATTACTTTTTATTATTTTGATTTTGTTGCGTCAACTGTTGTTGTTGTTGCATAGCGGCTAAACGTGCTGCAAATCCTGTCGCTTTTTTAGGTTTTGCCTTGTTAGTTTCTAATTGGGTCAACAACTTCTCTTCATTCGTAGCTTTGCGAAGAACAATCATTGTAACAATACTAATCAAGGTAGAGATGAAGTAGTAATAGTTCAATCCCGAAGGATAGTCATTCAACACAAAAAGAAACATTACCGGCATCAAATACATCATCCACTTCATACCCGGTATTTGTTGTTGTCCGGAAGTCTGTTGTGCCATTGAGTACTTAGTATTCAAAATATTGGTTATCGTCATTAGCAAACAGAACAAACTAAGATGATTTCCCATAAACGGTATATTGAAAGGGAAAGTAATGAGAGCATCATACGTAGAAAGGTCATTTGCCCATAAGAAACTTTCTTGTCGCAACTCAATAGCACTTGGTACAAACATAAACAAAGCCATTAAAATAGGAAACTGCAACAACATCGGAAGACATCCCCCCATCGGACTAACTCCATATTGACTATATAAGGTCATTGTTTCCTGTTGCTTTTTCATTGCATCTTCCTTTTTAGGATATTTTTCGTTGATAATATCAACTTGCGGTTTCAGTACACGCATTTTTGCGGAAGATATATAAGTTTTCCATGTAGCAGGAAACACAACTATCTTAACAATAATAGTCATAAGCAAGAGCACGATACCCATACTAAATCCCATGCCCGACAGCCAATCAAATATATTAATAGTAAACCATTTATTTATCCAACGTAAAACAGGCCACCCCAAATAGACCAAATCGGCAAGTTCCCATTTCTCATCCCGTCCTTTATCAAAAGTCGTTAGCGTTTTATAATGATTCGGACCGAAATATAAGTGCATAGTGGTAGGTTCTGTTCCCCTGGAATCAAAGAAAGTATTCATTTCTACAGCATAACTTTTTATATAGCCACTTCCTTGATCTTCCATTCTTGAAGACAGATGATTTTTATTAAAATTGTGTTCGGAAATAAATACGGAAGAGAAGAATTGACTTTTATAAGCAATCCAATCCAATTGTTCGTTTAAAGTCTTTTCTTCATTTCTTGATTGCGACAAGTTGTCGGTACCATCACCCACAAGTTTATAAGTCAAATCTGATAAACGGTTTTCATACATGTATCCTTTTTCTTGCTGACGAGCACGCTGTTTCCATTCGATATCCACATAATTGGTAGATAAAGCCAGCTTATTTTCCATTCCGACAGCCTTAATGGAAAAGTCCACCATATAATTATTTTTGCGTAGCTGATAGATAAAATCAATATAACTTTCGTTATCGGCAATAAGACGCATCGTTACACAAGTATCTGTTTTGTCTGCCACTTCGAAATAATAATCTTTTGTTTGAATTGTCTCTTTCAAATTATAGAAATAGAAATTCATAAAAACTTCTCTATTATCAAACAGTATTAAAGGTTCTTTATTTTGCCCTTTATAGTTCTTCAACAAAGCAGAATAGATTTGTCCTCCTTTATTGGTAAAAGTTAACTTTATTACAGTGTTTTCAATGGCAGTAAACTCTTCGTTGCCTTGTAAAGCATAAAAAAATAATGAATTAGAATCACGTTTTACTTCTTCTTTTTCGTTGGATAAAGCAGCAGCAGCTTTAGCTTTAAGTATTTCTTCTTTTTGTTGTAATATGGTTATTGAATCATTGTTGTGTTTTGAGGCTTCTATTTGTTCTTGACTGGGACGATTCCAAAAGCTGAATCCTATCAATAGAATACCTATTAATACAAGTCCTATAACGGTGTTTTTATCCATGTTCATGTTTCGGTAATTTTATTTGCTAATAGCTGCTTTGATAAATGATAAAAATAATGGATGCGGATGCAGAATGGTACTATTATATTCAGGATGAAATTGTGTACCAAGATACCATTTTAGTGTCGATATTTCAATAATTTCCACTAAGTCCAGTTCAGGATTGATACCTGTACAATTCATCCCTGCCTTTTCGAACTCTTTACGATAATCATTATTAAACTCATAGCGATGCCTATGGCGTTCTTGGATATGCTCCTCTCCATAAGCTTCATACGCTTTAGAGTTTTTACTGACTATACATTCATATGCTCCCAATCGCATGGTTCCCCCCATATCTGTAACAAACTTTTGCTCTTCCATAAGGTCGATGACATTTTGTTTGGTCTTTTCGTCCATTTCCGTAGAATTAGCATTTGTATATCCTAATACGTTACGGGCAAACTCTATTGCGATGCACTGCATACCCAAACAAATTCCAAAAGTGGGAATATCATGTTCACGCGTGTATTTAGCGGCAACAAATTTACCTTCGATACCTCGCGAACCAAATCCCGGACAAATGACAACACCGTCAATGTTACTCAAACGTTCTTCCGCATTTTTTTCAGTTAAATATTCAGATTGAATGTAATCTATTTTCAATTTACGATCATTGTAGATAGCCGCCTGAGAGAGAGACTCCAAAATAGATTTGTAGGCGTCTTGCAATTCTACATATTTGCCAATCAATGCTATCTTAACTTCTTCGGTTGCGTTGTTGCGACGGTTAAGGAATGCTTTCCAGGGAACCAAATCCGGACTTTCTCCAATAGGAAGTCCCATTTTACGAAGAATGGTTTCATCAAGTTTTTGCTCTTGCATCTTTAAAGGTACTTCGTAAATAGTTGATACATCAACCGATTGAACTACAGCAGCCTCTTCTACATTACAAAACAAGGCTACTTTTCTGCGTAATCCGGCATTCAAATCGTGTTCGCAACGGAGAACCAGAATATCGGGCTGTACTCCTAATGATTGTAATTCTTTTACCGAGTGTTGAGTTGGTTTTGTTTTTAATTCCTTGGCTGCTGCTAGGAAGGGTACGTATGTAAGGTGTACACTAAGAGCATTTTGTCCCATTTCCCATTTTAATTGGCGGATACTTTCCAAATAAGGCAATGATTCAATATCACCCACCGTCCCACCAATCTCTGTGATAACGAAATCAAATTTATATTTATTACCCAACATTTTTATGTTGCGCTTAATTTCGTCTGTAACGTGAGGTATTACTTGAACGGTTTTACCGAGATAATCACCTCGTCGCTCTTTGTCTATTACATTTTTATAAATATGTCCGGTAGTAATACTATTAGCTTTTGTCGTTTGAATACCCAAAAAGCGTTCGTAATGTCCCAAATCAAGATCTGCTTCGTGTCCATCCATAGTTACATAACATTCACCGTGTTCATAAGGATTCAATGTTCCCGGATCAATATTAATGTATGGGTCGAATTTTTGGATGGTTACAGAATAACCTCTTGCTTGCAATAATTTACCGATAGATGAGGAAATAATACCTTTCCCTAAAGAAGAAGCTACTCCACCTGTGACGAAAATATACTTTGTCCTTTTCAAAACTCTATTGTTTTAAGAATAATATATGACACAAGAAAGTACAAAATTAGAAAAAGTGGAACCGGAGGGAATCTCCAAAATTGTAATAACAAGTCTTTCATTCAATATTTTATGATTATCTGCATAGCATCCGATTGCTTAGGAGAATTTGATGAATTAGACCTACTACCATTGTTGTTTGATTTTCCACCGAAAGCTTTTGAATTACTTTTTGCCATATAAATATAATTTTATGTGTGTTATAAATTATTGATAATAAACGCGATTAATAAATTCGTTTGTTAATTTTGTTGCTTTATCTGTCAACTTTTTAGGGTTGTATATTATAGCACAACTAACATATTCATTAATATTTTTTTCAGATTCTTTTATTTTGTAATATTTCTTTATCATTTACTTTTCATCTATTCTATTTAGATTCATAATTGATACCATAGTTCTTCTAATCTATTGTAATAACTTTCATAGAAATTTTGTATTTTATCCATATATTGTATATTCTTCTCGGTTATCCAACTAGGTATTACATCTTTAAAAATATTTGCTATGGCTATTGAGAGGCACACGGACGGAGAAATTACATTTTAAAAAAATACACCTAAAAATATTGTTCCTGAAAGAAACCAATTATGCTTCCAAAAGCAGAAATAACAATTACTAGTCTATTGAATATTTTTATTTGTTTCCTTGTTATAATCAGAAAATAGTCCACTATATATAACATTAAATTTCGCTTGTCCTAACTCTTGAAATAGTCTATTTCTCATAAACCATGACATCAATTATTTATTCATTAATATCTGTATCGTCCTTTCTTTGTCTTGAAGGGCTTTTTCTTTCTCATCTAATAAAACCTTTAAATGCTCTATCTCTTTTTCTTTATCCTTGTTTGCTAATTCCACGACATTCGCATTTGCATTTCCATAAATAGAAGCTGCACTTTTATCACCATTAATGATATGCTGACTATTGATAAGAGTTTCATCAAACCAATATGTGATTGGTATATTTAAAATTTTTGAAATATTTTCCAATTTACTCGCATCTATAGAATTTTGAGATTTCCATTTTGTTAAGGTCACTTCCGTTACCCCTAATTTGATAGCTAATTCTTTTTGTTTAATATTCTTTTTTCTTATGGCTTCATTTAGTTGATTTCCAAAATGTTTCATGCTTTTATTAAAGTAAATAGAAATTTTCTATTAAGAAAGAATCGCAATTAATTTCAATTTAATTATATTCTCGTTATAAAGTTAACGTAATATTATCCTAATTACGAAATAAAATTGATAAAAAATTAACGGGCAGATTCAAGTATTAAATGCAACCGGATTATTTAGCATTTTGTAGAACACACTAAAGGGTTCCTCAAAATTAAGTTTTTTTCTATACCTACGATTAATTTGGCATTGTTAAATTAATATAGATAATTCGTTATTGAGTTTTAGAAACAATAATTTTAACGATTTGTCAATCATGTGTTGCGCTTTGCTGTAGCACTTTCCCTTTCGTTTGAATCTTGCCACCTAATGTCTGATTCTATTGTTGT
>SNRY01000686.1_pt1 | contig 10810 bp, 10 predicted proteins | sample 4693421 | NCBI WGS metagenome assembly SNRY01 (sample SAMN11003215, study PRJNA524138) | termite gut metagenome | isolation source: Bacteroidetes bacterial symbionts from single cell of protist host amplifed... | host: Streblomastix strix ... | reverse complement strand
ATGAAAAGAGAAAATCAACAGGAGGAATCATGTCTTTTTTGATCGAAACAGTCAAAAAATGAGTCAAACAAACAGACTTTTCATGCGAAATTGGTAAAACAAGGTAAAAAACAACTCGCTACTGCTCATTATGGATAGTTCGGCAGGCGTTTAAGCCGCCCTGTATTTTAAAAATGGGGACTGTATGAACAGACTCTAATTAACGCCCGATACAAATATATGATATAAAAACAACATACAAGCATAATTATCAATTAATGCTCAAAACAAAAATCGAGGTAAACCATTGATTTACAACTATTTAACCATAATTAACCATTAGTTTTTATAATCCTTATTTTCACTCTTTCTGAAAACAAGACGAGCCTATCGACAACCCCAAAAAAGTCAATGCGCCATTCAATACTAACAATTCATATCCGAATTTATATCCTGTATAAGTATTAACAACCCAATCAATAGCGTAGCAAATCAGCGGAGAAGCTATGGCAATATAAGGTGTGTACTTATCATTCGCTTTTCGCCGAGTGAAAAGACCGAAAGCAAACATGCCTAACAACGGACCATAAGTATAAGAAGCAATAATATACACAGCATCAATCACACTTCGGTTGTTCAGCATCCGGAAAAGACAGATAAAAACAATCAACATCAAAGACATAACCACATGCACTTCACGTCGCTTACGTCGGGCAATCTCATTCGTTTCTTTCTCCGTATTCAGTATATCTACACAAAAAGCCGTCGTCATAGACGCTAAAGCCGAATCGGAATTACTAAAAGCAGCAGCTATAATCCCTATTGAAAAAAACACCAAAACCGACTGACTTAAATAACCTTGCGTGGCAAACAAAGGGAGAATATCGTCGTTTACACCGGGAAGTTCGATACCTATTTGCCCTGCCAATATCAGTAAAAGTATCCCCAAACAAAGAAAAAGAAAGTTTAGAGGAATGAAAGAAAATCCATAACAGTACATATTCCTTTGCGCTTCTCTCAAATTGCGACAAGAAAGATTTTTTTGCATCATGTCTTGGTCAAGTCCTGTCATTACAATAACAATGAAAATACCACTGATAAACTGTTTAAAAAAGTTCTGACGCGACATCCAGTCACCCAACACAAATATGCCGGAATGTTCATGCGTCCGGACAACATGAACTATTTCACTAAAACCCATGTTCAATCGTCCGGTTATCTGATAAATAATACAAATAAGTGCGGCAATAAGGCAAAAAGTTTGCAAAGTATCTGTCCATACAATCGTTTTAATACCGTTTTTATTGGTATAAACCCAAACTAACGCCACTGCTCCGACAGCAATTATCCAAAAAGGAATTCCTCTTTCAGCAAAAACATACGTATAAAGAATGGAACAAACCAAATACAACTTTGCCGCTGTTCCCAACATCCGAGACAACAAAAAAAAGAGTGAACCTGTACGATACGCCCTCACACCGATACGGCTACCTAAATACGTATAAATGCTAATAAGATTAAGTTTGTAGTAAAGAGGCAAAAGTAAATGAGCCACAACCATATAGCCGACAAAGAAACCTAAAACGGTTTGCATATAAGTCATGTCCATACTTCGTACCATACCTGGGACAGAGACAAAAGTAACCCCAGATATGGAGGCGCCTATCATCCCGAAAGAAACTACATACCATGGAGAACGATTTTCACCTTTAAAAAAAGCGACATTCGTGTCACCCCTTTTCCCCGTGATGCGAGCAATTAGTAACAATAAGGCAAAGTAAGCGACAATAACAGCAAAAATCATGAAACTTTATTCTTTCCACCGCTTTAATTGCGGAAAAAAAGTTTTCATTTGAATTCGGGCTTCTTCTATAGTCAGCTTGATTTCAGAATCCTTATTAAATTCATCTAAAAATTCCAAACATTTTTCTATCATTTCGTCCATTGTGCAATCTGACGTGAAACAACCGTCAGCAAAACAATACACACAATAATCTTCACTCTTACTTCCGTCAACATTCGTCCCCGTTAAAGAAATATCACTTAACGGCATTCCGCAACTCTGACATAGTTGTTGTTCCATACTCATCTTTTTTTATGTTAATGAACTATTTTTATACCACTATAATTTTTGCCTGCGTCCGGCATCAATCCTAAGAAAAACAAATAATAAAATAGTAAATCCCAATAAAGACGACCCCCCATAACTAAAAAAAGGCAGAGGAATCCCGATTACGGGCGTAAGCCCCAACACCATTCCGACATTAACCAAAATATGGAAAAAGAATATGCTAATGACCGAATATCCATATACTCTCCCAAAAACAGAACGCTGTCGTTCAGCAAGCATTATCAACCTAAGAATCAAAAAAAGAAACAAAAGCAATACCATAGCTGCTCCTACAAAACCCTGCTCTTCACCCACAGTACAAAATATAAAATCCGTATCCTGCTCTGGAACATATTTCAATTTAGTCTGTGTTCCATTCAAAAAGCCTTTTCCTGTCAGACCTCCCGATCCGATAGCTATTTTGGATTGGTTAACGTTATAACCTGCTCCAGCCAAATCTTCCTCCATTCCCAAAGCCACCTTTATACGCACTTGTTGGTGCGAACCAAGCACTTTGTCAAACACATAATCACTCGAATATAAAAAACCGACAGAGATCAAAGTAAATAAAATTACCGACATATACGAATATACTCGTTCTTTGATTGACAAAAAAATCAAATAACCAACAGTTAAACCACAAAGCACCCACTGCACCCACACAAGATTAACAGGAACGAGATAATTCGATATAAAATAAGCTATAAGCAGAACGGCAAGATTAATTCCAACAATATATAAAAACGGTGTATGTTTATTCAAATATATCCATGTCATGACACCGGTAGAAAAAAGTATCATGGAAAAAACAACAAACTCTCCGATACGCGTTAATCCGCCCCCCATATATACATCACCAAAGCGGATACCTACCACAAAGTAACATATAGCGCATACTCCGGCATAAAGAATAATTCCCGACATCCCCTCCCGATACAACATTAAAAAGAAAGCGAGATAAACCAAAGCGGACCCCGTTTCTTTTTGTGCAATTATCAATACCATAGGCAGTAGAATCAACATCACCACAATCGTCATAGAGCTTCCTCTATTTATGTTAAACGAATATTGACTCATATATTTCGCCAAGACCAATGCCGTACCAAATTTGGCAAATTCGGCAGCTTGCAAGTTTATCCCTCCCCCCAATTGTAACCACGAACGGGAACCCTTTACCTCGGATGCAAAAAAGATAGTAACAATCAACAGCAATATCATTACTACGTATATGACATAGGAAAACATATCATAAAATCGGTCTTCCAACATTAACAACACAAAACCAATTCCCAAAGAAGCTATAATCCATATAAGCTGTTTACCGGAACGAGTGGAATAGTCCCAAAACCCTATTTCGCTATAATCATGGCTGGCTCCGCAAATACTGAGCCAACCAACCAAAACAAGAATCAGGTACATGCCTATTGCCAACCAGTCCGTTGTTTTCCACAAATTAATGTTTCTGGACGATACCATGCGGAAGTAAATTTGTATCACTAATATCTTCTATGCGATATGCCCTTTCAGGTGCAACCGAACCATTTATATACTTCTCCATTAAAAGAGCTGCTATAGGCACCGCCCACGTAGCACCATAACCTGCATTTTCAACATATACGGATATAGCTATTTTCGGATTAGTCATCGGGGCAAAACCCATAAAAATAGAATGATCTTTAAGTCCACGGTTTTGAGCGGTACCCGTTTTTCCACAAACTTCAATACCTGGTATATTCACGCCACGACAAGTCGACCCATACGGTCCTCCTACAACAGCTTGCCGCATTCCTTCCACTATATATTCATAATTTTGAGGATCAATAGTGGTATAATGAACAGTACGGTAAGTATCGTCCAATTCATTATCTTCTATCTCCTTCACAATATGTGGAGTAATGTAATGTCCTCTGTTTGCAATAGTTGCAGCCAGATTTGTCAATTGAACAGGAGTTAACAAGATTTCTCCTTGACCGATAGCCGTATGAATAACTCGCAAACCATTCCAATGCCCTCGTCCATACATTTTATCGTAAAAAGAAGCATTGGGAATAAGACCCCGTTGCTCACCCGGCATATCAATTCCCAACCGATATCCAAATCCCATTGACACCATGTGGTCTTTCCATACGGTCAGTGCATGTACGGTTGTCCCGTATTTTTTATTTTCCAGCATGCGGTAAAATCCCCAGCAAAAATAAGAATTACACGAAGTGGAAATAGCAGGTATAAAAGGGATAGGAGAACCGTGAAAATGGCATTTCACACTTAATCCGGAAACCAAGAATCCTTCATAACAAGGAAAAGTCGTAGAAGTATTCACGATATCTTCTTGTAAGAAAATTATTCCTTGAGCCGTTTTAAATGTAGAACCCGGAGGATAAGTACCCATTATTGCCCTGTTAAACAAGGGTTTTAATGGATCTTCTTCCAATTCGGAATGACTTTTCCCTCGCTGTCTTCCCACCATGATAGAAGGATTATAATCAGGTGTAGAAACCATACAAAGAATCTCTCCCGTTTCAGGTTCTATAGCCACGATAGTACCTAATTTATTACGCATCAACTTCTCTGCCAACAGCTGAAGTTCAATGTCAATTCCAAGCGTCAAGTTTTTACCCGGTACAGGTTTCTTGTCTAACTTTCCACCTTTATAGTGTCCTTGAATACGTCCATGCGCATCCCTTAGCAACACTTCAACTCCTTTTTCACCACGAAGATGTTTTTCATACGATTTTTCAATACCTTGTTTACCTATGTAATCTCCACGCATATAATAATCATCTTCTTTAATATCCTTCATCGAAACCTCCCCAATATCGCCAAGAGCATGTGCGGCAGAATTATAAACGTATTGTCTGATAGTACGCCGTTGAATATAAAATCCGGTAAATTTGAACAATTTCTCTTGAAAGACTCCACATTCTTCCACTGAAAGTTGTGTCATAAACGTTTGATGAGTATATTTGGAATAACCGGGATTTAACCTCTTATCTTTTATATCTTCCATCCGTTTGGAAAAATAAGCGGGAGTAATATTCAACGTCCGGCAAAAATCAAGTGTATCCAAATTTTCCATCTCCCTCACAACCACAGTTATATCATAAGACGGCTGATTGAACACCAACAATTTTCCGTTACGATCATACATGGCTCCACGAGATGGGTATTGAATTTTATTAAGAAAGGCATTACTGTCGGCATTCACTTTATACTCATCACTCATCACTTGTAATCCCCAAAGCCGCAACAGAAATATAAACATTATACCTATGATAACACCTCCTATTACATACTTACGCAAAGAATAATCTTGTCTCATTCCTATTCTCTTATACTATCAACGGCTATAATAAAAATAAAAGTTAACAACGAACCGGCAAATATTCTTAAAAACAATTCTCCGATACCCGAAAAAGAAAAAAATTCAATAGTAAGTAATACCGAGTGATGCAGAAGAACACTTGTAATTATATATTTATTGAATGAAATTCTCCCCATTGTTCGAGCAGACGGAATACTAATGCCCGTATTGTCACGCGAAACAAACAAACGCAATATGAAAGGACGAAGAAAAGCCAACAACACAATTGCTATTGTGTTCATCCCCAAAGTATTGGAAAATAAATCTATAATAAAGCCCAACAAAAAAGCCCAAAACATCAAACCATTACGGGAAGTGGAAGAATCTAATTTAAGAATAAAATAAATATATATAAAAGGAGTGGCATACCCTCCGACACAGATATGATTGCAAATCAAAACTTGTATGAGTATCAATGTGATAAACCATATCAATCGGAATATATAGGTAAATACTATCATTTCACAGTATCTGTCTCAAGGTTCATAATTTCACTTTGTTCACTCCGCACAATAACACTTACTTCGTTTATTATCCCAAAATCTGTTGTCAACTTCACTTTTAACAAATAAGATAACCCATCCTTAGAGTCAAAAGTCTCACTGACCGTACCTACTATGATTCCTTCAGGAAACATGGTGGAATAACCGCTTGTTATCACCGTATCACCGAAATTAACTTCGGCATGTCGCGGAAAATCTTTCAGATAGGCATATCTGGAATCTCCCTGTTCCCATTGCAAATAACCGAAGTAATCGCTGTTCTTTATCTTACAACTGATACTCGACTTGCTGTTCAGAATTGAAATAACCAACGAATAATTAGGCGAAGTTTTATATACAACTCCTACAATGCCGTTGCCACCCACTACTCCCATATCCGGACGAATACCGTGAAAGGCTCCTTTATTCAAAGTAATATAGTTGTTTGCCAGATTCAAACTATTATTAACTACGTTAGCTTTGAATATTTCATAATTATCCAACACCGACTTCTTGATAGCATTAATTTCCAAAGAATCTTTATGGTTCCTCAACGTTTTTTCTAAAACAGTTACTTCTCGTTCAAGCCAAATATTACGTTCCAACAACTCCGTATTGGTCGCTCTTAAATTAAAATAAGAAGTTATATTTTTCGACATTTCGTAAACCTTTCCCGTTACTTCATTAGCTGAAACAAAAAAAATACTTTGTTGATAGTAATTAGAACGGAACAAAAAAACAAAGCCTATTATTTCCAATAAGACAAAAACAAAACAATAATTATACTTGATTAGGAAATCGAATAAGTGCCGCATAAATCATCTAAAAAATGTGTCAATGTCTGAATATCAAATTTCAGCCACCAACACATGTATAGTTATACTTTTTTCTCAAAAACCCTTTGAAATAATAATACACTACATATTACCTCATCAAGAAAGAGAAACGTTCCACATTTTTCAATGCGATACCTGTACCTTTTGCCACCGCATGAAGTGGATCTTCAGCAATATGGAAAGGTATATTGATCTTATCAGTCAAACGTTTATCCAACCCACGCAACAATGCGCCGCCACCTGCCAAATAGATACCGTTATGCACAACGTCAGCATACAATTCGGGAGGAGTATTTTCCAATGCACTCAATATAGCGGTTTCTATCTTTGAGATAGACTTATCCAAACAATGGGCAACCTCCTGATAACTAACAGGAACTTCCATTGGAAGAGCTGTAATTCTGTTTGGTCCGTGAACGAGATAAGCTTCGGGGGCATCTTCTTTCAAATCAGTCAAAGCAGCGCCTACATTTATTTTTATACGTTCCGCCATACGTTCGCTTACTTTCACATTGTGCTGACGGCTCATATATTCCTGAATATCAGTAGTCAAATCATCACCGGCAACGCGAATGGAATTATTTGAAACGATACCACCCAATGAAATAACGGCAATCTCAGTGGAACCACCACCTATATCAACAATCATATTCCCTTCGGGAGCTTCCACATCAATACCAATGCCGATAGCAGCAGCCATTGGTTCAAATATCAAATAAACGTCACGTCCGCCGGCATGTTCGGCAGAGTCTCGAACAGCACGAAGTTCCACTTCTGTACTTCCCGACGGCACGCCGATAACCATACGGAGCGAAGGAGAAAATAACTGACTACGCGTATTGACCATCTTAATCATCCCACGCATCATTTGTTCGCATGCGTAAAAATCAGCAATCACACCGTCACGCAACGGACGAATCGTACGTATATTTTCATGTGTTTTTTCGTGCATGGATTTGGCTTTTCCGCCCACGGCAATCATCTTATCTGTTCGGCGATCAAGCGCCACAACCGATGGCTCATCTACTACGATTTTACCATTGGAAAGAATAATGGTATTGGCAGTACCGAGATCCATCGCAATTTCTTGCGTAAAAGAAAATAATCCCATAATATTTGTATACGTAAATTAAAGTACTAATGTTTAAAATGTCGTATGCCGGTTGTTACCATCGCCACATTGTGTTCGTTACAATAGTCAAACGTCAACGAATCTTTTATAGACCCTCCCGGCTGAATAACAGCAGTTATTCCTTCTTTATCGGCAATTTCTACACAATCAGGAAAAGGGAAGAAGGCATCGGAAGCCATTACGGCTCCGTGTAAATCAAATCCGAATGTTTTTGCTTTTTCAATAGCTTGTTTCAAAGCGTCCACACGGGACGTTTGCCCTACCCCACTCGCCAACAATTGTTTTCCCTTCGCCAGAACGATAGAATTCGACTTGCTGTTTTTTACTATTTTATTAGCAAACAACATATCTTCTGTTTCTTCCGGTGTAGGCATTTTATTGGTAACAACCTGCAAATCAGCAATCGTTTCAATATTCAAATCTTTGTCTTGCATCAGTATCCCATTTAACAACGAGCGAAATTGCTTACGCGGTAATTGAATCTGTTTACGAACAAGAACTATATGATTTTTCTTTTGAGTCAATATTTCGAGCGCATCCACATTATAATCGGGAGCAACAATCACTTCAAAAAATATCTTATTGATTTCTTCTGCTACTTGTCTGTCAACAATCGAATTAGTAATCAATACACCACCAAAAGCGGACACAGGGTCTCCCGCAAGCGCATCTTTCCATGCTTCAATGAGTGACGGACGCGATGCCAAACCGCAAGCATTATTATGTTTCAATATGGCAAACGTTATGTCCTCAAATTCATCTATCAAATCAACAGCAGCGCTAATATCCAAAAGATTATTATAGGAAATTTCTTTCCCATGAATTTGGTCGAACATGGCATCAAAATCCCCATAGAAATATCCCCTCTGATGTGGGTTCTCCCCATAACGCAATAATTTCGGATTATTAGCGGAATAGCGAAAAGCCGAATTTTCATCTGTATCAAAATAATTAAAAATAGCCGTATCATAATGAGATGAAACAGCGAATGCTTCTTTTGCCAGCCAACGACGTTCTTCCAACGAGGAAGAAGCTCCGTGCTCCGTAAGCATATCAAGTAAGGGTTTATACTGCTGTTGAGATGCCACAACCACTACGTCATTGTAATTTTTTGCAGCGGCGCGAATTAATGAAATACCGCCAATGTCTATCTGTTCTATCGTGTAAGATTCCTCTGATTTAGAAACAACTGCTTCTTCAAAAGGATACAAATCTACAATGACTAAGTCTATTTCAGGAATTTTGTATGTTGCCGCTTGCTGCATATCTTCTTCTAAAGCACGACGACACAATATCCCTCCAAAAACCTTCGGATGCAGAGTTTTCACTCTTCCTCCCAAAATAGAAGGGTACGACGTCAAACTTTCTACCGACTGACAAGAATACCCCAACGACTCAATAAACTGCTGTGTACCGCCCGTTGACAAGAAACCTACTCCCCCTTTGTAAAGTTTGGTTAATATCTTATCCAACCCATCCTTGCGCCACACAGATATTAAAGCCGTTTTTATTCCCCGGTAATCAGACATTTATCTTTTTAAGAAATTGAAACATATAAAATTGTAATGCACAAAGTTAATAATTAATGAACACCGCCTACAATAAATAAATATATTTTTAGAAAAACTTACTGTTTCTCTAAAAAGTTGTTTTAATCATTCGAAGGTCTTCCAATTAACTTTTTTATATCAACTTAGGGATATGATGTAAACAAATATAACATACTTTGCGCATCACCTTCCAACATTTCTCATAATTTCTCCCCCTCCATAAATTCTTTCAAAAAAAGATTTTTCCCGTCAAATACTATATAAGAGAAATCATTTATCCAATCGCCGAGAATAATAACACGTGCTGTTTGGCTCAACACTAAATCGAATGGAATATGTCGATGTCCATAAATGAAATAATTAATACTCGGATGATTCTCCAAATATTTCTTTGTGTAAAGAATAAGATGTTCTTTATCTTCACCTAGATAATCGTTTTTTTTGTTACTCTCACGTTTCAATCGACTTTGTTTTGCCCAAGTAAGACCCATCTCCATGCTCCAACGAGGATGAAGAGCTGAAAAAAGTGTTTGTAGCGTAGTACTATGAAACATAGCACGAAGAAATTGAAATTTCTTGTCCGGATCTCCCAACCCGTCGCCGTGAGCCAAGTAAAACTCTTTTCCGTAAAGTTCCACGGTAATCGGTTCGTAGTGCATGATAACTCCACATTCTTTTGTCAAATAATCCCCGCACCATATATCATGATTACCAGTAAAAAAATGAACTTCTACCCCTTTATCCGTTAATTCGGAGAGTTTCCCGAGAAAACGGGTATAACCTTTGGGAACTACGGTACGAAACTCATACCAAAAGTCAAACATATCTCCTAATAAATAGATGGCAGTAGCCTTATGCTTGATGCCATCGAGAAAATTAACCAATCGACGTTCCTGCGTACGTCCGTGTTCTATGGCTCGTGAACCTAGATGAGCATCGGAAAGAAAATAGATATTTTTCATCGTATCGTTCAGGTTATAAAAATCCAAGCTCCAACTTTGCTTCTTCACTCATCATGTCTTTATTCCACTCTGGTTCAAATACCAAATTAACGATGCAAGAAGTGATACCTTCTATGGTTTCTGTTTTCTGACGTACATCTTCCATAATAAAATCAGCGACAGGACAGTTAGGAGCCGTAAACGTCATATTTATACTCACTTCTCCCTCATCAGCAACGTTAATTTCATAAATCAATCCCAAATCATAGATATTAACCGGTATTTCGGGGTCGAATATCGTTTTAAGCATTGCCACTATTTTTTCTTCTATTTCGTAGGTGGTCATCTGTTCGTTTATTTTTCGCAAATATACACAAAAACACTTCTCGATAGACTATCTAACCAAATGTTATAAAAAT
>SNRY01000684.1_pt1 | contig 10823 bp, 10 predicted proteins | sample 4693421 | NCBI WGS metagenome assembly SNRY01 (sample SAMN11003215, study PRJNA524138) | termite gut metagenome | isolation source: Bacteroidetes bacterial symbionts from single cell of protist host amplifed... | host: Streblomastix strix ... | reverse complement strand
TTTTTATCATTATTTTAAACTACTCAATACCTTTTTTATGCGTTGCATTGCCTCTGCAATATTCTCATCGGAAGTAGCATAACTTATTCTGATATATTCCGGAGCACCAAAAGCGTCACCACCTACACAAGCCACATGCCCCACTTCAAGCAGATACATTACAAGGTCTGCCGCATTTGCAATCTTGTATTCTCCGGCAGATTTACCGAAATAAAAACTACATTTCGGAAACAGGTAGAAAGATCCTTGAGGCATATTCACTTCAAAACCGGGGATTTCTTTAGCCAACCTAACAATCAAATTACGGCGACGTTCAAAAGCTTTTCGCATTTCTTCCACAGAGGTCTGTTTGCCCGTGTAGGCAGCTTCGGCAGCCTTTTGAGATACAGAGCAAGGAGCAGAGGTATATTGCCCCTGCAATTTATTACATGCCGAGACTATCCACTGCGCCCCTGCAATAAATCCTATTCTCCATCCCGTCATGGCATAAGCTTTGGATACTCCGTTCACCACCACCACCCTATCGCAAATCTCCGGAAATTGTGCAATACTTTCATGCTTGCCAACATAATTAATATGCTCATATATCTCGTCGGCTATAATAATTATTTGCGGATGTTTAGCCAACACCGCAGCAAGTCCTGCCAATTCATCTTTGCTATATACTGATCCCGTAGGATTTGAAGGGGAACAAAGAATTAATGCCTTTGTTCGCGGTGTGATAGCAGTTTCCAATTGAGCCGGAGTAATCTTAAAGTTCTGTTCGATACCTGTGGAAATAAATACATTTGTCCCATTTGCCAACTTCACCATTTCAGGATAACTAACCCAATAAGGAGCGGGAATAACAACCTCATCTCCCGTACCGACAAGCGCCATCAGTACATTGCATACAGACTGCTTGGCACCGTTGGAACAAAGTATTTGAGCAACAGTATAATCAAGCCCATTCTCCTTTTTCAACTTCGCAACAATGGCATTACGCAAATCAGGATAACCCGGCACGGGAGAGTAGTGGGAGAAATTCTCATCAATAGCCTTTTTAGCAGCCTCTTTAATGTGGTCGGGAGTATTAAAATCGGGTTCTCCCACACTCAAATTGATTACATCAATTCCCTGAGCTTTCAATTCATTGCTTTTTTGAGACATGACAAGTGTCTCGGAAGGAGACAAGCCATTCAAACGTTCTGATAATTGATTCATTGTTATATCTGTATATTTTATAATTACTTATTCCTCAAAGTCAATGTATGCCCCATTCGCTCTTTCTTTGTCTTCAAATATCGCTCATTATAGGCATTCGGTAGTATCTCTATTCCAATATTTTCCACTATTTCCAAACCATAAGATTCTAACCCGATACGTTTCACAGGATTATTAGTAATAAGTTTCATCTTACTCACTCCTATCTCCCGAAGAATATGCGCCCCCACTCCGTAATCCCGTTCATCAGGGTCAAACCCCAAATGAATATTGGCATCTACCGTATCAAGTCCTTCTTCCTGAAGTTTGTAAGCAGCTATCTTATTCATCAATCCTATACCACGCCCTTCCTGATTCATATAAACAATAATACCCTTACCGGCAGTTTCTATCATCTCCATTGTTCTGTGAAGCTGCTCTCCACATTCACAGCGATAAGACCCGAAAATATCTCCCGTAGTACACGATGAATGCACACGTACCAAAATCGGTTCATCTTTTGCCCATGCACCTTTGATTAAAGCAACATGTTCCATTCCATTGGATTTTTGTAAAAACGGTATTAAACGGAAATGACCGTAACAGGTCGGCATATCCACTTCCACTCCTTTTTCAACAATAGCTTCCTTCTCTAACCGATAAGCAATTAAATCTTTAATAGAAATAATTTTTATCCCAAATCTCTTGGAAACCTCCATCAGTTGAGGCAAACGCGCCATTGTTCCGTCTTCGTTTATTATTTCAATTAAGGCTCCTGCCGGATAAAGCCCTGCCAACCTTGCCATATCAACGGTTGCCTCCGTATGACCAGCACGCCGGAGAACTCCACGCGAACGGGCGCGAAGCGGATTTATATGTCCCGGACGAGCAAAGTCCGATGGCCTCATTTCAGGATCAGCCAAAGCGCGAATTGTCGTTGCGCGATCATGCATAGACACACCGGTAGTACATCCTTTCAGCATATCAACAGTTACCGTAAACGGGGTTTCATAAATAGAAGTATTGGTAGCTACCTGCATCTCCAATTCCAATTCCACACATCGTTCTTCGGTGATAGGCGCACAGAGTACACCGCGTCCATAAGCCAACATGAAATTAATGGCATCAGGGGTTACCTTTTCTGCTGCAATAATAAAATCTCCTTCATTCTCACGATCTTCATCATCCACTACAATAAGAAATTTACCCTCTTTGAAGTCAATTATGGCTTCGTCTATCGTATTTAGTTTTATTACTTCCATACTTTTATTAATCTTTAGTCTGTATAATGATTTGAATCTCTTCGTTTGTTCTTATTATCTGCTCCATGTCTTTATGTAAACGAGTTCCAAACAGCCATACTCTGAAATAAAAAAACAATCCTACCGGCAATATCACTCCCGCAGCCATATTCAACCAATGATTCTTGAACGGTTGCACATGGGCATTAACAGAAATAATCGGATATTTATTTATAGCATTGAGCAAAACCGGCAAGGAAGTATTAGACATTTCTTCTATCAAACTTTCTAACCGATTGTTGATAGATAGTATTTTTTCGTCTTTCTCGTCATTCATCCATAATCTGATATAATTGGGAGCTTGCTTCAAATACTGCCGATTTTGAACGTATTCTTTGCAGTTGACGTTCAGCTCTTTTAATTTATTCGTAATTTTCCGATAGTCCGGGTCGGTAATGATAACTTCCTTCCTAATCAAATTGCGCACATCCCGAATACCAACCGCACACTTTATTCTATTAATATAAGCATCAATATTCAAAACTACCGAATCGTTGTTGGACTTATAAGTAAAAAACGCCCCAACAGGAACAAGCACGGCTGTACTTGCCCACATACCGGCCCAAGTTATCCAATTACCGTCTCGTGCCAATTTAAAGCAGGTATTATCTATCAAATAGTAAAATATAAAAATGAATACCGATATCACCACCGGCATTCCTAATCCGCCTTTACGGATAATCGCTCCCAACGGCGTTCCGATAAAGAAAAAGATAATGCAGGCAAGCGAAAGGGTTACCTTTTTGTGCCAATCCGTTATATGCCTGCGGATACTCATATCGTTACTTGTTACCGTATAGCTTTTATAGTTCCAGTCATTTGTTAAATTCCCCGCACGAATTACTGCGGAAGAAAGAATGTGTTGCTTCTGCGTCAGCGTAGAAATATCGAAAATACTATCCACATTATAATCACTTATCCGGGCTTTGGTTAATTTCAAAGTGTCTTCTTCGTAAAGAACAGGTGATTTTTGATAAATACTGCTTTTGGCTTCTTCATAATATCTTCTTCCCAAGCTGTCGCCATATAGGGTCATTGAATCAATGGAAGCTTGCAGCATTTTCATGTTTTTACTGTTTGAACGGCTATTCATAAAACTACCGTCAATCATACTAAACTCCGAATCAAATTGGATAATCGAATGTTTTTCACGAAAGATTTCCCGCCGGTAAGGCACACTCGTTGAACTTGCATTCTGCGCCTTTAAATTTTCAAACATTTCACCGCTATACAAATGAAAATAAAGATGTTTCTTATCAGCAGTCATTTCCAATTTACCCGTATCGGCACGAATAATATGAGCGTTTTCAAAACCATCAGAGAGATTATATATTACTACATCATAGAGTAATCCCGTTTTTCGGTCTTTTTTCTTTACATATAAATTATAGCCTTTTATTTGGTCGTAAAACACTCCTTCGGGAATATCCAATTCCGGAGACTTCTGCCGCATAGAAAGAATCAATGTATATAATTTCGATTCGGCATAAGGACCCATTACGTTTTGAAACAGAAAAGAAATAAAACTCAGAAGAATAACAAAAAATACCAACGGACGTATGATTTTTAACAACGAAACGCCGGATGCTTTCATGGCAAGTAACTCATAACGTTCACCAAAGTTTCCGAAAGTAATTAGCGAAGCTAACAGAATAGCCAAAGGTAAGGATGTGGGAACCAAACTAATAGCCGAATAAAAAAAGAATTGAGCCAACACTGTTACTTCCAATCCCTTCCCTACCATATCGTCCACATACCTCCATAAAAACTGCATCATGAAGATAAAGAGGCAAATAAAAAATGTACCTGCAAAGAGCAATAAGTAGCTCTTCATAACAAAGATATCCAGCTTCTTGATGTTTGGCATATCAAATCAATATAATAATTGAGGTACAAAATTAGTACAAAATAAGGAATAGGAAAGTTTTATATCATTCATTGTTTGTCATATCAAGAATATAAACTTAAACATATCCTTTTAATCTCTAACATTATATTTACCTTTGTTACGAAATTTATATTCATCGCAACATAATAATTCATCTAATTGTAAATATTATAAGGTTTTGTTTTTCAATTTCAGTCTAAAGGATGTTCTTGATATTCTGCTGGTAGCCTTTCTTCTGTACTATACGTACAAATTAATGAAACATTCCGGCTCTTTGAATATATTTATCGGGATTATGATATTTATCCTGATATGGTTGTTTGTATCCCAAATACTTGAGATGCGCTTATTAGGGTCTATCTTTGACAAACTGATTAGTGTAGGCGGGTTAGTTCTCATAATTTTGTTTCAGGATGAGATTCGGCACGATGTCGAAGTCCCAACTCTTTGGGAATGCTGAGGTCGTGTGATATGGGGAGAATACATCCAGCAGCTTTAATTCTCTTTACCGATAATAAAAAAAAGAAAATAGGCGATGAGACCATTCTACCTATCGTAATGGCCTGTATGAACATGGGAAGACAAAAAACAGGAGCTTTGATTGTGATAGAGCGCGATTTACCATTAGATGAAGTTGTACGCACAGGCGAAATTATAGATGCGGCTATCAGTCAACGATTAATTGAAAGCATTTTCTTTAAAAACAGTCCTTTACACGATGGGGCTATGATTATCAGTAAAAAGAGAATTAAAGCTGCTGGATGTATTCTCCCCATATCACACGACCTCAGCATTCCCAAAGAGTTGGGACTTCGACATCGTGCCGCTATGGGTATCGCTCAAGAAACAGATGTACATGCCGTCATTGTCTCCGAAGAAACGGGACACATCTCTGTAGCACATCGCGGACAATTCTATCTAAGGTTGAATGCGGAACAATTGGAAAGTTTACTGATAAAAAGAAATTAAAAGTAGGGATAAGGCATGCCTACCCTACGTATCGGCTTTACATTTAAAGGTTATATGGAAAGTGTTTTCAACACATTAATCAGTTCTTGTTTGATAGGTTTATCATTTTTAATTGCTTTAGAAAAAGGAACATATACAATTTCATCGTGTTCAATACCTATCATTACATTTCGTTGGTCGTCCATAATGGCATCAATGGCTGCCGCACCCAATCGACTGGCTAAGATACGGTCGTAAGCCGTAGGGCTACCTCCACGTTGTATATGACCAAGAATGATAACACGAACATCATATTGCGAATATACTTTTTTCACTCGTTCGGCATAGTGAATCGCTCCACCGGTAATTTCGCTTTCAGCTACCAATACGATACTGCTGTTTTTTGTTTTACGAAATCCATTCTTGATAAGCTCTTCCAATTGGGCAAAATTTGTGTCAAATTCCGGAATAATAGCAGCTTCCGCTCCGGAAGCAATGGCTCCATTCAGGGCAAGGAAACCCGCATCACGTCCCATTACCTCAACAAAGAAAAGGCGATCGTGTGAAGTTGCCGTGTCGCGAATCTTATCAACAGCTTCCACAATTGTATTCATAGCCGTATCATATCCAATAGTCGAATCCGTGCCGTAAAGATCATTGTCGATAGTTCCCGGCAAGCCGATGCAAGGAACATCAAACTCTTGCGCAAAGATACGTGCACCCGTCAAAGAACCATCGCCACCTATCACCACGAGTGCGTCAATCTCTTGTTTTTTCATCGTATTATACGCAATCTTTCGACCTTCCGGAGTAATAAACTCTTGGCATCGAGCGGTTTTCAGAATAGTCCCTCCCTGCTGTATAATATTGCTGACGTTCTGGCTCTTAAATTCAACAATTTCATTCGTAAAAAAACCTCTGTATCCTCTATATATACCTTTAACCCGCAATCCATTGTAAATTGCAGAACGGGTAACGGCACGAATAGCTGCGTTCATTCCCGGAGCATCCCCTCCGGATGTTAAAACACCTACACACTTAATTTTTGACATGAGAATACTATTTTAATGTTTACTGTTACAAAAATAGCTATTTTTAATGGGATAGAACGTTTCCTGATTAATTAATATTATCAACAATAGTAATACACATGGATGAATACTAAGGCGCATTTTGTATATAATCGCTAAAAACGGTATATTTGCTCCGAGACTAAGAAAGGAAGAACATATATTCAGAATTATTGTTCTGATTATGTTCTTCTTTTTTTAGATACACAAATCATCATTTATGAAATTAACTAAAGAATTGCGTTTACTATTTTTTGTTTCCACATTTATTGTGTCCAGCTTTCTTTCGGCTCAAAACTATACTATAAAGGGAATAATAACAGACCTGAAAACAAGAGAAGTACTGACCGGAGTACCCGTTTATATAAAAGAACAATCGACTAAAAATACCGTATCAGACAACCGGGGAGAATATAATCTATATTTGCCGAAAGGAAAATATACCTTAATCATTCATTGTTTAGGATATGAAGAAAAGCAAATACCGGTATGGCTCACCAATAATACGATACAAGATATATCCCTTTCTCAATCTGCGATAAAACTGACTGAAATAGTGATTTCGTCAAAACGTCCGGATATAAGTATTACCGATCCCCAAACCGGAGTAACACAGATGGAAATTCAACAAATAAACAAACTTCCTGTGTTGTTTGGCGAACGAGACATTGTCAAATCTTTGCAACTGATGCCCGGAATCAAAAGTGCAGGAGAAGGCAGCGCAGGATTCTTTGTTCGTGGAGGGACTGCCGACCAAAACCTCATCATGCTCGACAATGTGTCGCTTTACAACGCTTCGCATCTCATGGGGTTTTTCTCTACATTTAATTCCGATGTGTTGCGCAATGCGTCCGTATATAAAGGAGGTATGCCTGCCCAATACGGTGAACGTCTGTCGGCTATACTCGACATTCAACAGCGCAACGGTGATATACAGGATTATCATCTGTCGGGAGGTATCGGACTGATATCATCCAAACTGAACGTGGAAGGTCCCATACAAAAAGGGAAGTCTTCCTTTCTTTTCGGAGCCAGACGTACGTATGCCGATGCCATAGCCCGCTTGTCCGGAGTAGAAGATGCGTCAAACGCTTATTTGTATTTTTACGACCTGAACATGAAACTCCATTTTACTCTATCCCCCAAAGACCAACTGTCCGTGTCGGGATATTTAGGCAGAGATAAAATGATTCTAAAGGATGTGGCAGACACAGGTTGGGGAAATTCTTTTGTAACGGCGAAATGGACAAGAAACTGGAACAGTAAACTATCGGGCGCAATTTCATTATTATATAATCAATACACGTACGATTTTCATCAGGAATTGGGAATGAGTTCGGGTGGATATGCCAAGATAAAAGATTACGGATTAAAAAAAGAATTTCACTACCAAATAAACAATGATAATCTGTTGCGTTTTGGTCTTCATTCTACCTACCACGACATAGGACCGGGAAATTATTACACAAATTCGGAAGAAGAGAGTACCACCCTTAATCTGCATCATCGTTATTCATGGGAAAACGGCATATATATTTCAAATCAAATGAAAGTGAACGAGAACTTGGAGATGATTTACGGTTTGCGCCTATCCGTGTTTTCGGCTGTGGGAAAGGGTGAATACTACAAATTGAACGAGAATAACGAAATAACCGATACTCTCCGGTATTCGAGTGGTGAGTTCGTAAAGACGTATGTGAATCCGGAGCCGCGTCTGTCAGCCGTTTACAAGCTTAACGCTTATTCTTCCTTAAAAGTTTCATACGCACGAACCACTCAAAATATCCATTTGCTGACTCAAATATTCCGGGCTTCACCTTATGACAGGTGGACTTCAAGCTCTAACAACATCAAACCGCAAATAGCCAACCAATATTCAATAGGTTATTTTAGAAACTTCCGTAACAATACCTACGAGCTTAGTGTGGAAACCTATTATAAAGATATGTGGAATCAGATAGATTTTAAAGACCATGCCGAAATTCGGGGGAGCGACATCGTGGAAACCGAATTGTTGTGTGGAAAGGGACGGGCTTACGGTCTGGAACTTATGCTGAAAAAACAGACAGGCGTCCTTACGGGTTGGATAAGCTATACGTTGGCAAAGTCGGAAAAAAAGATTGAGGGCATCAATAACAACCGGTGGTATGACGCTTATCAAGACCGAACGCACGATATTTCCGTTGTGGGTATCTATGAATTAAATCCTAAATGGACACTTTCGGCAGCATGGGTATATTACACGGGAAATGCCATTTCTTATCCGAGCGGAAAATATCAAATCGACGGAAACGATGTGATGTACTATGCCGAACGAAACGGATACCAGACGCCGGCATATCATCGCTTGGACATAGGCGCAACCTATTTGGTGAAAAAGACTGCAAAATATGAATCCGAACTTGCTTTCAGCCTGTATAATGCTTATGGAAGAAGAAACGCATACATGATTTCCTTTGAAACGAATAAAGACGACCCCACTAAAACATCCGCTTACAGATACTCGCTTTTCACGTATGTACCTTCCATTTCATGGAACTTTAAATTTTAACCGGAAACCCATTTATGAACAGAATAACAAAGTTTCGTACATTAACGATAGTTACAAGCCTTTTTATATTGTTTTCATGCGAAGACATTATCAATATCGAATTACATTCCGTCAAACCTCAAATTGTAATTGAAGGGGTTGTGAGAATGAATACTTTGCCAACTGTCCGTGTATCTGCCACTAAAGATTTCAACAGCATCAACGAATATCCATCAATAAAAGATGCGGTTGTAGAGATATGGGATAATGTCGGAAACAGACAAATTCTTCCTTTCAATGTTGATTCGGATAAATATGTAGCTACCAATTTCGCATTAAGAGGTATTGAGCGAAAAACATACAACTTATCCGTCAATTATCAGGGGAAAGAATACCTTGCAGAATCAACAATGCTCCCATTGGTAAAAATAGATTCACTGACTTTGAGTACACTTCCTTTGCTGAACTACCCTTGTCCGACGATTCATTTCACCAGTCCCATTGACATGAAAAAAGGGGGATACAAATGCACGATGTATATTAATAACAAGACTTTGACTAACGATATATTAATATCAGCCGATTATATGGAAGGCAAGCCTGTTCATCAGATTTTGCCAATCTTTTTTGAAGAAGAAGAGAGAAAAAATAATCCCATTAAGCAAGGCGATAACATTATCGTAGAAATGCAATGCTTGGATGCAGACCTTTACAAGTTTTTCTGGAGCTTAGACAGAACCGACAATAGAATGGCAAATCCTATTAATAATATAAAAGGGGGAGCATTGGGCTATTTCGGAGTTTATTCATGGACACAGAAAGGGATAACAGTTGAGTAATTGTCCAATAATTGGTGGTGGTTTTCAAAACACTATCCAAACCCATAGCGCTTTTTACCGCATCTGTGCGAATGTACATAGATTGGAGGGTCTGTTGTTGATGCTTCGGAACACCTGTCTGCCGTATCTAACGTAAGCTGTCATATTCTAGTGGTTTGTAAACAATCCGAGGCGTATTCGGAAGGTTTCTTGGAGTATCTATGTCCGCTTCGGAAGCGGGCATGGATCGGAGAGGAATCGGACATGTATCGGACAAAATACGGATGTAACTCCTAAGCATGCGTGCAGGAAACAGATTTTCAGTACACCCCCATTATTTACCTTCTGCGAACGGTGATACCGGCAGTGCTGTAGGGGCAACCCTTGCGGTTGTCCTGAATAACAATACGGTCGCCCAAATTGAGTTGAAAATTGAAAGTGGAGAGTTGAAATTTTAAAGCAAATAAAACGCCTTTCCGTTTAAGAATGTCATTACTCCGTACTATATTGCTATATAATAATGGATAATTGTACTATTTTTGCACATACTTAAAAAGTTATGGAAAAAACAATCTTTGTAATTATCTTCATCATTACTGTAGTGGCGTCTGCGTTACGAGCGGAATGTGCGAAAGTGACACAGGATTGTAATGACTCTCTGCTCAGAAGTGAACAGGAGTATTGGGTAACGCAAATGATACGAATGTCCGACCCTATTATACGTAATTTTAGCCAAAATACTCTTCGTGCCAATATCCCTGTTGGACGTTCTTCTTCAGCAAAGGCTTCTTCGCGTGAATTTAATTACTCACATGGAATCTGTTGGGCATTTGTTTGCAGGGATAGCGCTATGGCTTGAACTTGGTCCAGACGATACTCCTGAAGGTAAACTTCGTGCTGAATATATCAAATTGAGTCACCGTGCGATAGCCAATTCGGTAGACCCTGCCTCATCGGACTATTTTGACAGCCATGCTACGCGGCAAATACTCGTAAATAGCGCGTTTCTTATGCATACAATGTTTCGTGCGCCTAAACACTTGTGGAGTGGATTCGCTGACACAACATTTGAGTGCGGATACTCAG
>SNRY01000683.1_pt1 | contig 10885 bp, 8 predicted proteins | sample 4693421 | NCBI WGS metagenome assembly SNRY01 (sample SAMN11003215, study PRJNA524138) | termite gut metagenome | isolation source: Bacteroidetes bacterial symbionts from single cell of protist host amplifed... | host: Streblomastix strix ... | reverse complement strand
CGGAAACGGAAGGAAACAGAATCTATACACAGCTTGTACAGGACCCCGATAAATACGTTAAATACCATACGCAGAAAGTAGCAGAGATTCTTTTTTATACGGCGGACGAACCGATGAACGATGTACGAAGGATTAACTACGTATTAAAAGACTACAACGGTATTTCGGAAAAAAGCGGCAACCCTCCTTCTGTTTCCATCGTATATAGTACGCGATGGGTAGAAACTTCGGCAAAGGAATCTCTGTACAAACTTGACTACGAAACCCGTGGCGTGCTTTATCACGAATTGACGCATGCTTATCAATTCGAGCCGAAAGGTATCGGCACTTACTCTACCAACAAAGAGTTTTGGGCATGTATTGAAGGTATAGCAGATGCCGTAAGGGCTGAAGCGGGACTTTTCGATATCAGCACACGCAAACCCGGTGGGCATTGGCTGACCGGATACCGGACTACGGGCTTCTTTATTCAATGGCTGACAACGAAAACCCCTGACGCTATTCGTAAATTCCACCACACGGTAAGAGACCTCGACGTGTGGAGTTTCGACAATGCGATTAAAAGCATCTTTGGGAATACGGCGAGTATTGAAGATATGTGGAAGGAATATCAGGAATATTTAAGGAGTCTATAAAGACATACGTTACTTTTTACTTTTCCCGATGCAGAGGCGTATTATGGACCTGAGTTCGACGAAAATTCAGATTAATCGGCAATTCCTAAGCAGACACAGTTCTCCCTCTGCACCTCTACAAGTGAATTTAATATAGTAAAATGGGTTCTATTTTAGAGGGACAATCCCTATCGTGATATTTGTTTTTTGTCGAATTTAATGGAAGGCTTTTTAGGAAAGAAACTATATGCCCCTAAAGCCGCCAATAGATTCATGATGAAATTAGCAGGACTTCTGTGTCGGGAATGTTCTATATAGCAAATGTTCTTCAACTCACCGTTTATGGTTTCAATGATTGAGCGTTTCTTAAGCAGTATCTTATCATTGACACTCATCAATCGGTTCTTCATGTTCTTCTTTATACCTGTAACCAGATGAATACCCTTGTTAAATAGCATTTCGAATAAAGAGGCAGAGATATACCCTTTATCAGCGTATAATTTTCCAAACAGACCCTTACTTAACACACTAAAAACCTTTTGATTGCGGTCGTCCACATTGCCTTTTGTCAAGCAGAAATTTATCAGTTCGCCTCTTTCATTACAGAGCAAATGAAGCTTAAAACCAAAGAACCATCCCATGGTGCTTTTACCAATTTCAGCCAAACCCTTGAATACTTTATTGCGTCGTATGCGTTTGTTATGACAAACCCGAATACAGGTACTATCTACATAAGTGATACCTGTACATTTTCCAAAACAAATCAGTTTCAAGAAAAGAACAAAGGGTATGAAAACCTTACTCTGTAACTCTACAAAACGGTTGTAGGATACTAAATCAGGAAACTCACGGGTTAAGTGTTTCTGTACATAAAACAGGTAATACTGCTTGAAATTACGGAAGGTTCCAAAATGAAATCCGATAAGTATTGTCATTATTTCACTCTCGCTCATTCGAGAAGGGCGGTAGTAGCTCTTCTTATCAAGGGCTTCTACTTGATGTTTTTGAACTTCCAAATCAAATTCTTTGCAGAAATCGTCTGCCATACAGAATATTTCAGTAAGTTTATCCGGGGTAAGCATAGGAGTTGAGTGTTTGTTATATAATTGATTGTCAACTATAAAAATAACATACTCAAACTATATTTACCCTCTTTTTATTCCCTTTTTTTCGTCGAACTCAGGTTATGGGGAAACGCCTCAAAACATAAAAAGGAACTAACAATATAGTTAATGGCATCTTCTTCTATGAAAAACTGTTTGGCAAATTCAAAGTAAATCATATCTTTGTACTATCTTAATTTATCTAATGCGATGAAAGACACAAACAATAATATTAGGATGAAAAGAATAAACTTAATATTTCTAACAGTATTTGCCATCAACTCATGTCTCTGTGCATGGGGCGAGATAAAGGGAGAAGATGTAGTATTAAAATCTCCGAACGGAGAATTAAATATTACTTTCCGCACAACGGAAAAAGACAAATTGGTGTATGAAGTCGGTTACCGGAATAAATTGCTGATAGAACCTTCGGCAATGGGATTGGAGTTGCAAAATAGTGGTACGTTGGGCGATAATGTACGTATCATCAAGTCTTCCTTCTCCGAAGGTGAGGATCATTATGGGCTTATCACCGGACGCACAAACACCGTCCAGGAAAAATACAATGCGCTTGTATTGGAAACCATGGGACAAACCGATAACGAATTCCGAATGAATGTGGAAGTACGTGCGTATGACGATGCTGTGGCTTTTCGTTATCTGGTACCGGAACAGCGGGTATTGACCGAATACCGTTTGACAAGTGAAAAAACAGAATTTCAGTTAGTCAAAGATGTGGTATCTTATGCGCTTGTGTTGCCTAACTTCAGATCCGGTTATGAAAGCGAGTTCTACAAAGTACCTCTTTCCGCTTTAGCTAATCAAGGAGGCGTGTCGAGCAAATATATCCTCGGACTGCCTTTATTAATGGACGTTCCCGGCGTAGGTTGGGCTGTTATTACAGAAGCTGATTTGGAAGATAATGCCGCTATGTATTTGTGTAATACAACCGGCTCATGGACGGGACACCGTCTGGATGCTGTTATTGCACCGAGTCTGACCGATACGGAAGTTGCCGTAACAAGTAAACTTCCCCATAAGACGGCTTGGAGAGTTATTATGGTAGCTTCGGAACCCGGACGCTTTATTGAATCTAATACAATAACCAATCTAAACCCTGAATGTCGCATTGCCGATACTTCATGGATAACATCGGGAAAATCAGCCTGGGATTGGTGGAATAGCAGTTTGAATAAAGACGGGGTAAATGCCTATACGACGGAAACCATGAAATATTATGTGGACTTCGCCGCCGATTCCGGTTTGGAGTTTATGACCATTGATGCCGGATGGAGCGGCAGCGATATTACGAAGTGTCGAGACAACGTCAATGTCCCCGAAGTAGTAGCGTATGCCAAGTCGAAAGGGGTTAAAGTATTTATTTGGCTGTATGCAAAATATGTTTGGAATCAGATGGAGGAAGCCTTCCCCTTGTATGAAAAGTGGGGAGTGTCCGGTATGAAAATAGATTTCATAGAGAGGGACGACCAAGCAGGCATAAACTTTTATTACAAGGTAGCCGAAAAGGCAGCAAAACATAAATTGCTGGTAGATTTTCACGGCTCAACAAAACCTTGGGGATTGCAACGCACGTATCCGAATGTAATGGGTTATGAAAGTATTATCGGAATGGAACAATCCAAAGCCGGTATGAGGGATAACCCCGAGAACCGTTTAGTAATACCTTTTACGCGAATGCTTGGAGGATTGACAGACTATACTCCGGGAGGTTTTAACAACGTTACGCGCGAAGAATTTGTCCCGCGTATGGATGCTCGTCCGATGGTAATGGGTACGCGAGCGCATCATTTGGCTATCTATGTAGTATATGAATCGCCTTTTCAGATGGTATCCGACTGGCCGGAAGCATACAGAAACGATCCTTCATTTGAATTTATCAAGAAGGTTCCCGCTGCATCTTGGGAAAAGACAAAAGTATTGAACGGCTATCCGGGCGAATACATTACAGTGGCAAGGAAAAAAGGAGATGATTGGTATCTCGGCGCCATGACCAACTGGGAAAAGCGAGATTACGAAATTTCATTGAATTTTCTGGAAAATGGGAATTATATGGCAGAGATTTATGCGGATACTCCGGACGCAGACAAATATCCTAAAAAGATAAACATTCGGACAATGAAAGTCAATTCTAATAGCAAATTGAAAATCCAAATGGTCTCGGCAGGTGGTTTAGCCGTTCATTTTCGGAGAATCAAATAAAAACAAGATATGAAAAAACACATACTATGGTTAGTAGGGTACTTGCTTATTATTTCATGTACCGATGGGCAACAAAGTGGGTATGCATGGGAATTATGGTATGATAGCCCCGCCCAAGAATGGATGCAAGCTCTGCCGGTAGGTAATGGGCGATTGGGGGCTATGGTGTATGGGGGAACAGCACAAGAAACCATTGCTTTAAATGAAATAACTCTGTGGTCGGGTGAACCTGATCCGAATCAAGAAATATCCTTTGGAAAAGAAAGACTTGCCGAAATGAGGCAGTTGTTTTTTGACGGGAAAATAAAAGAAGGCAACGAACAGGCTAGCAAATATCTGGTTGGTGCTCCCCATACGTTTGGAAGCCATTTACCTTTTGGTGATTTGACGCTTAGTTTCCGGCATGAAGCACAACCTTCCGGCTACAGACGCACTCTGGATTTGCAGAATGCCGTAGCAACAGTAAACTATACGGTGGGAGACGTGCTTTTTACTCGTGAGGTCTTCTGCTCCAACCCACAGCAAGTATTGGTTATCCATCTAAAGGCAGATAAAAAGAAAGCAATCTCTCTAACTGCTGCTATGAATATGATGCGGGAAGAAGCAAAAATAACAGTTTCCGACCGGGGCTTTTTGCTGAACGGGACGGTGAGTTATCCGAAGTTTGGGAAAGGAGGCGTAGCATTTGCCAGCGAAATATTGTTTCAAACAAAAGGCGGGAGCATCACTACAGACGGTCAATCACTGCAAATAACAGAAGCAGATGAAGTAACGGTTCTTATTGATATTAACACGAATCTAAAGTTGCCAGAGCCTGCACAGATAAGTGCTGATCATATCGCAGCAGCTACTCTAAAAGATTATAAGACACTAAAGAAGGAACATACTCATGACTTTTCTCGTTTATTCAACCGAGTTGATTTGTCTTTGGGAACTTCTCAAAGTGATTCTCCTACGGATAAACGCTTGGCGCGACTAAAGGAAGGAGTGGACGATCCGGATTTGGCAGCTTTATTTATGCAATATGGGCGTTATTTATTAATTTCTTGTTCACGGGAAGATTCTCCGCTTCCCGCCAATTTGCAGGGGCTTTGGAATGATAATTTGGCTTGCAGCATGGCGTGGACATGCGATTACCACTTGGATATAAATACACAACAAAACTACTGGGCAGCAAACACGGGTAATCTACCCGAATGTAATACTCCGTTATTTGGTTTTATGGATTATCTGGCAAAAGCCGGCAGCAAAACAGCGCGGAACGTGTATGGCAGTCCGGGATGGGTGGCTCACACGGTAGTCAATGTGTGGGGATACACTGCACCGGGAAGCGGTATCGGATGGGGGCTTCACCCCACAGGTGGCGTTTGGTTGGCATCTCATTTATGGGAACATTACCTTTATACAGGTAATACGGAATATCTGCAAACCACAGCCTATCCCATTTTGAAGGAAGCAGCCCGGTTTATAGCAGATTACCTGGCGGTTAATCCCAATAACGGTTATCTGATGACGGGACCTTCTACTTCACCGGAAAATGCCTTTCTCTTTGAAGGTCGTGCCTATGCCGCATCCATGATGCCAACCTGCGATTTGGTATTGATACGGAATTTATTTACTGCGTGCATTGAATGCGGACGGTTGCTGAATCAGGACAAAAGTTTTTGCGACTCTTTGCAGCAAAATCTTGACAAGCTGCCTCCTTTGCAAATAGGGAAATCCGGCAGGTTGCAGGAATGGTTTGAAGATTATGAAGAAGCCTCACCCAATCACCGGCATACCTCCCACTTGTTAGCTCTGTATCCTTTTAATCAGATTTCAACGGAACGAACGCCGGAATTGGCAGAAGCCGCCGCACGCACCATTGAACGAAAGCTCGGTTTGCAGGATTGGGAAGATGTAGAATGGAGCCGGGCAAATTCGATTAACTATTACGCCCGCTTAAAAGAGAGTGAAAAGGCATGGGAAAGCGTCAAGATGCTGCTCACAGATATGACACGGGAGAATATGCTGACTATTTCGGTGAAAGGCATCGCCGGCGCCCCTTGGGATATTTTTATTTTCGATGGAAACGAAGCCGGTGCGGCGGGAATCATGGAAATGCTTTTGCAATCGCAAGAGGGATATATCGAACTTCTCCCCGCACTTCCCGCGGAATGGCATACGGGTAGTTTCAAAGGTTTGTGCGTTCGTGGAGGCGCCGAAGTGGATGCCGAATGGAAAGACGGTATCATTCAAAAGGCTACCCTCCGTGCCACGACAGACAACGTGTTCCGTATCAAACTTCCGGCAGATAAAGGACGGTTCCGAATAACAAAAAACAACAAAGAACTCCTTGCAGATACCCATCAGGGTATTACATCCGTTGACTTAAAAAAAGAAGAAAGCCTACGCATCACACTCATCCAATAAATCGTAAAACAAACAAAGATGAAAATTAAATTATCTCTATTGGTAGTATTCCTAATTGCTGTTGTGGGGGTAACGGCAAAAGCAGATGAAAAGAAAATAATCCGGATAGAAACAGATGATATTTCTCTAATATACGGCACCAATAATAACGGACGTATCTATCAAACCTACCTGGGGCAAAGATTGCATCACGATTCCGATGCAATTCACTTGCCGCTAATGGGAGAAGCTTACTTAACACACGGCATGGAAGATTATTTTGAACCGGCAGTTCGCATATTGCACAACGACGGTAATCCTTCTCTGCTCTTGAAGTACGTATCGCATGAAATCAGGCAATTGCAACCGGATGTTAACGAAACCGTTATCCAACTTCGAGATGAGGTCTATCCGGTGGAAGTAAGTCTTTACTATGTTTCATATGTGAAAGAGAATATTATCAAAGCTTATACGGAAATCAGCCACAAGGAAAAGAAAGCGGTAACACTCTACCGTTACGACTCCTCCCTGCTACATATGACAGGTGAAAAATATTATCTGACCGAATTTTCCGGTGATTGGGCACGTGAAGTAAACATGACGGAACAGCCTTTGGCTTTCGGAAAGAAAATATTGGATACTAAATTGGGTAGCCGTGCCAATATGTTTTGCAGCCCGTTTTTCCTGCTTTCATTAGACAAGACTGCCGAAGAAAATAGTGGTGAAATTCTTTTTGGTACAATCGCATGGACAGGTAATTTCCATTTCACGTTTGAAATAGACCAGCAAAACCAGTTGCGTATCCTTTCCGGTATCAATCCTTATGCCTCCGAATACTCTCTGCTACCGGGCAAAATATTCCGTACACCTGAGTTTATTTTTACTTACAGTAGGGAAGGAAAAGGAAAAGCGAGCCGGGATTTCCACCGTTGGGCAAGGAAATATCAATTGAAAGACGGGGAAAAATCACGATTGACATTGCTGAACAACTGGGAAGCCACAGGTTTTAATTTTAATGAAGAAAAGCTGGTTACGATCATGGATGAGGCAGTGAAACTCGGTGTGGATATGTTTTTGCTGGACGATGGCTGGTTTGGCAATAAATATCCTCGCAGCAGCGACAGGCAAGGATTAGGAGATTGGGGAGTAACAACGGCTAAATTGCCTAACGACATTGAGAAGCTGACGCAAGAAGCATCCAAGAGAGGAATTAAGTTTGGGCTTTGGATTGAGCCGGAAATGGTAAATCCTCGTAGTGAACTCTACGAACAGCATAAAGACTGGGTTATTCGCTTCTCCAATCGAGAGGAGTATTATTTCCGCAATCAAATGGTACTCGACTTGAGTAATCCAAAGGTACAGGATTTTGTTTTCGGCATAGTGGATAATTTGATGCAGAAATATCCGGGTATCGCCTACTTTAAATGGGATTGCAATAGCCCTATTACCAATATTTACTCCCCCTATTTGAAGGATAAACAATCTCATCTGTATATTGAACACGTGCGGGGATTGTACAATATTTTAGAACGGGTAAAGCAAAAATATCCCGATGTGCCGATGATGCTGTGCTCCGGTGGCGGTGGACGTTCCGATTACAAAGCCTTGAGCTACTTCACGGAGTTTTGGCCCAGCGATAATACAGATGCAGTAGAACGCATTTTTATCCAATGGGGATATGGGCATTTTTTTCCTTCCAAAACCTTGTCGGCTCACGTAACCAGTTGGGGAAAACAACCGGTAAAGTTTCGTACCGATGTGGCGATGATGGGTAAATTAGGGTTTGACATCCGTGTGAATGAAATGAATCCACAGGAACAAGAATATTGCCGTAATGCGGTGAAGAATTTCAAGCAGTTGGAGTACGTTATCGGGGAAGGGGATGTGTACCGGTTAATGTCTCCTTACAAGAGCAATCATGCAGCCGTAATGTATGTCGGTGAAGATAAAAAAACATCTGTTCTTTTTGCTTTTGATATTCATCCGCGATACGGAGAGCGAATCCGCTCCTTGCGTTTAGAAGGCTTAGACCCGGACAAACTGTATAAAATAAAAGAAATAAATTTGCTTCCCAATACGAAATCTACTTTAGCAGGTAACGGACAGACTTATTCGGGAGAATATTTGATGAAAGTAGGTCTCACTGTATTTTCTTCCGCACAAACGGTAAGCAAGGTAATCGAAATTTCTCAAAACGATATTGAATAAAATCCTTATGGTGAAGGCTTGCGTGGTAGCAATGTTATCTAAATTAAAAGTAGACGACGAATGACAACAACCTCTTTAAGCACAAAACCCCATTACGAGATACTTGACGGACTGCGCGGAGTGGCGGCAGTTATAGTGGTAGCCTTCCATATTCTTGAAGCACACTCCACAAACCACCTCGACCAAGTGATAAACCACGGATATTTGGCAGTCGATTTTTTCTTTGTACTGTCCGGCTTTGTCATCGGGTATGCCTACGACGACCGTTGGGGAAAGATGACCATTGGCGGCTTTTTCAAACGACGCCTTATCCGTCTTCAACCCATGGTCATTGTGGGGATGATTATCGGCGCATTGTTTTTTTACTTCCAAGATTCATCGGTATATCCGGCAATAGCCGGTACACCTGTGTGGAAAATGCTTGTTGTCATGCTAATAGGGTTTACGCTCCTTCCGGTTCCCACCTCGATGGATATTCGCGGTTGGAATGAAATGCACCCGTTGAATGGTCCCGGTTGGTCACTGTTTCTCGAGTATATTGCCAATATTCTTTATGCCTCCATCATACGAAAATTCTCAAAAAGAGCGCTTGCCGTATTGGTGTTTTTGGCAGGCTGCGCCCTCATACATCTTGCTGTCACAAGTCCCAATGGCGATGTTATCGGTGGATGGTCGTTAGACCCCAGACACAGCTTCGTATTGGTTTCACTCGTTTGATGTATCCGTTTTTTGCCGGATTATTGCTTTTCAGAATGGGAAAACTGATTCATGTAAAACGGGCTTTCTTGTGGTGTAGTTTGCTGATTGTAATCGTTTTATCCATACCAAGGATAGGCGGTGAACATCTATGGATGAATGGTTTGTATGATTCGTTAAGCATCATTTTCATTTTTCCGTTGATTGTATTCTTAGGAGCAAGCGGCGAAGTAAAAGGCAAATATACATCCAGAATCTGCAAATTTTTGGGCGACATTTCCTACCCGTTATACATTACGCATTATCCGCTCATATACTTATACTGGAAATGGGCGTATGATGGCAATGCTCCATTTGAGAATCTGTTTTATGATGCCTTGCTCGTCTTCGTATCAACTATCGCTATTACATACATCTGCCTGAAGTTGTATGATGAACCCGTTAGGCGTTGGCTAAGAAAAAAAATATAATTGAACCCGTGAAAGTGGAAAGTGGGGATCGGAAAAATGAACTACGGGTTAATTGAAGATAAACAGGCGTATGGAAACCGTGAGAAAAGAACAGATTAGTTATTAATTTTAAAAGCTGTTTCAATTGAATGAAACAGAATCCGAAGGATTCGGATAGGTATAGCAAGCCCAATGAAAGTGAGGTTTGACTCCGAAGGAGTCGAATAAAAAGGCGGATCGAATCATTGCTATATAGATGACACTCCTTCGGAGTGCGAGCCTATTTCATACGGATCGTTTGCCTATTTCTCAAGGATCGTGCGCCTATTTCTCACCGAGCGTGCGCCTATTTCTCACGGAGTACGAGCCTATTTCTCATAGCCCGATTCCGGTAGAGGGAACGCTCTAATGTAAATTGGGCTTTTAGCCCGCTGTGTTATACTAAATTGCTGTCAAGATAGTTTGAATATTATTTTTATCTTTGCTCCCAAGAACGATGAAGCGCTTCAAGGTCTCTCCTCATCTGAATACAGAAGAATTACTATCGGTATTACATTCCCAAAAGGAAATCCGCGCCTTTAAGGATAGGCAAATCATTTATTGCGTTGCAGTCAACGTAGGCAAAACAGCCGCAGACCTATCCGTTCTCTTAGGTGTAAGTAAGAGCAAGATTTATCGTATCATCCAATCCTATAACACAGAGGGCAAGGAATGGCGTGTGTCCAAGCAGTGGGGTGGTCGCAGGGAAGCGCGCCGCCTTATGAGTTTGGAACAGGAGCGTCAGCTATTGCAGGAAGTAGAAGCAGAAGCGCTATCGGGTCAGATTCTTATACACAAAGACATAAAGGGCAAGATAGAATTAAAGGTAGGGCGGGAAGTATCGGATGATTATGTATGGGATTTATTCAAACGTCATAACTGGAAAAAGAAAGTTCCTCGTGGTAGCCATCCTAAATCGGATAAAGATGCACGGGTGGAGTATAAAAAATGGTGGTGTTATAAAAAGTATGCTGTCATAAAAATTTGACAACCAGTCACAAGAGTTGTAACTTTGTAGTTATGAAGATACAGATTACACTCCATTGCCCCGATCGCCAAAGTATAAAAATAAAGAAAAATGGCAGAAAATCCTCCCGGAAGCAAAATTAGTATTGCAAAAACTGCGGACGACAGTTTATCGGCAACCACGCATTGAGTTACAAAG
>SNRY01000682.1_pt1 | contig 10888 bp, 3 predicted proteins | sample 4693421 | NCBI WGS metagenome assembly SNRY01 (sample SAMN11003215, study PRJNA524138) | termite gut metagenome | isolation source: Bacteroidetes bacterial symbionts from single cell of protist host amplifed... | host: Streblomastix strix ... | reverse complement strand
AAAACAGGCATTGGACATTTTGGTAGGCCCAACCTGAGTGCTTGCGAATAATAAGATTTCGGCTTTTTCCAGGTTGTTGTCAGTTCAACATCCCAACCCAAACATTCATTGTAGAATTGTGTGGGTGTTTTCGGTCTGAAATAAAATCTTGCGAAAGGATGTGCTTTTGCTGTCCGCCCGACAACACTGCCAGCTGAATCATATTTCAGCAAACCAAGCTCTATCGCCTTGTTCCTGCTTAATATCTTTCTACTTTTCAAAACTTCTATAACATTGAACAAATGGGTAAAGTGATAAATCTTTACATCATCGCGTTTGAATTGCTTATAAAATTCAGCAATATTGAGCTTTGACTTATATTGAGCAAACATATCATCTGTGCAAACTCGTTTAAAAGCATCATTGTCAAGCAGCATACTCCAATCCCAGTATTCCACATACTCACCAATCAATTCTTTGGTGAAACTAAATTCCAAAGCTGAAACCTTTGTCCAGTTTAGATATTCCTTCAGCTTGTCAAGTAAATCCTCATTCAATAACTGGTAGTCAAAACGGTCATTGAGAATTGACCAATCCAAGTAAGTTTTGAACTCACAAATGAAAGAAATGTTATCTTTTTCAAATTCTGATGTGATGTAATGCCAATCAACGAAATCCTTGAATTCACTTACAACAGAATGGTTGTTAATATCGAACATCTGATTCTGAGTAAGCTTGCCCCAATCAAGGAGAGAGACATATTTCTTTATAAAATCCAAAACAGCAACAGAATACTTCTCTTCATCGGTTTTAAACTTTATTATATATTTCGATTCGGCAATTGCACTCCAGTCTAAACTGTTCAGATTCACATTATCACCCTCTGCCAGTTCTAAAACTTCCAGAGATGGAACAAATCTTTTGTTGCTGGTAAGTAATGGCCAAAGTTCAGTTATATACCGATGGATAAGAGACAAGATTTTAGTATCGAAAACAACATCTGTTCGAGAAACGAAAAACTCCCAATCAAAAACGGATGCTATTTCTTTATTCTTGAATATTTGCTGATAGATAGATCTTGGTGTTTTAGGCTCCCACCTAATGGCTGTGTTTTTAGAAACAGCATTCCAATCCCATAATTTCTCCTTGTGTTCAAAAACATATCGTATAGTAATGCGAACACTAGGGTTTGCTGACAAAGCAGCCCAATCCCATTGCTCATCAACGAAACTTGAAATCAGGTCTTCTGTAAATTCTATATCTGTTCTTTTTGATAACAAAGAGAAATCTATCCTATCCTTGTACTTGCGAAGATTTGCTTCACCATTATATTTATCAGTCAGGCATAAACCAAAAGATGAAATATATTTCCAATCCCAAACTTCCTGATTTATCCTATAGAAGATAGAAAACTCTCGTTGGATGTTGTTTAACTGAGTAAGTGCAGAGTAATTCCATCTGAACAAAGGATTCTCCAAACGCTTCTTCACTACACTCTTCCAAATTCTAATGTCAAAAACATCAGAATCATAATTGAAATAGCTGTTGGCTGCATTACAGCCAGACAACGCATCCCAGTCAATATAGTTATGGGATGCCAAAACGAAAGACTCAATATTATCTATATCTTGATATACAACCCTGTAATTCCAGAAATAACCTGCGTTAGGAGTACATTGTTCGTAGATTGACAATATTTCGCTGTTGCCTAACACTTTTGTTGCAGCAGTCCACTGCCCTTGTGCAACATCCTCGGATAAATCGTTTAACTTGGTGGGGAGTTCGTTAATTCTACCTATTATAAAATCTTTTGAGAAATGGGAAAGCCATATCACGTTCCAATCCCACTTGTCTTGACAAACTGAAAGATTATCAAAAATAAAATCAGCATCGAGCCTTTTTGTTACTACACTCCAGTTCCATTTTAATTGCGGATACGAAATAGCGTCCTTCAAAACTGCAAGAGGCAAGTTTTTCGATAAGTATTCCCAATCCCATTGTTCAATATTGTTTGCATCGGTGAGTTGCTCCAAAGTCATGCTTTCGCACAGTCTTCTTGAGGCAGTAACCCAATTTATCTTTTTAGGATGTGCTACAAGTTCTTTTGATAATTCAATTTCGGAAATGTCATTTGAAATAGCATCCCAGTCAAGTTTGTCTTGAATAGTTTCTGTGGTCAACAATTCATTCGAGAACTGTGAGGAGAAGCGTCTGTTTATAACATCCCAATCAAGCGATTCATTATATTTATCAACAATCTGCTCAAAAGCAGAGTAGTGAATTTTTTCAGAAACGATGTTCCAATCAATTCTCTCAACATATTCCTCAATTAGCGTAGTGGCATGCTCTGCAGAAGAACAAACAGCATGTGAGATTGCTTTGTCTGTCCAAGGCAGGGTAATGTTTGTAAGAATCGTCTCATCCGACACAAGAGAAGAAATTATATCCCAATCCCATCGGTCTTTGTAGTTATGCAGCAAACTCTCATCAACAGCAGCCAAACTACCACAGGAATTTGTGAATATTGAATTTTCCCACGGCAGGGAAATGTAAGATTTCATGAACGCAGAAGAAACTTTGTCGGAAATGATCCCTTTGTATTCTTGCTGATAGAGAGCCGCACTAAGATTTAATCGCTAAAAATATTCTTCCACCATAGAAGTAGGAGCAATGCTGCTCCATGATGCTATGTTAATCTTGGAGGAATATGATTCTATGAATTGCTTGTCGAGAGCAATATCTTGGTTTGAAGAAAGAGCAGTCCAATCCCATCTGAAATCAGGGAATTTTTTAATGAGATCCATGGCCTTGATTTGACCAGAAACAAAGGTAAAATCTTCTGGTTCAGAAAGTTTAGAATGATATTTTGCAAAAAAATCATCATCCCAAACCACAAATGGGAACCGAGCAAATCCTTTGACATAATGTTGAGATTGCCATTTCAAAATACCGGTGTATTCAAAGAAGTCAATAACATCGTCCCCCCACAAATAAGCATTTTTTTCACGAAGGCTAAATGTATTAAGTCTGTCAGTTTTGGCTACTTGATGAATGAAGTCGCGCAAAATCTTAGAATGTGTAATAAATTTTTTGTTTGCTCCGTTTGTAAAACACCTATCCAAGAAGTTGGTTATATTCAGATGGGGTAGAACAGCTTCCAAACTCTTTTCAATCTCTTCTACGGAGAACAAGCCGGTTGCATAATCCCAGTTCCATGGTTTATCGCTGTGACTTAGAATTAGTGTCAACTCCTCTTTTGGCAACCAAGATGTAAGGCAATAAAAGTCAATATTAAGTTTTTCGATGTTTTCACGAACAAAATCAATTGTCAGATGCTTTTCAACAACATCCCAATCCCACACACTCTCTGTCAGTGCAGGGATAAGCAATATGGATTGTGCGTCCTCAATAGTAATATCGTCACGCTCCAGAATAGAAGAGTAATTCCACGGATATTTCTGATACTCCAAGACAAATAGAATATCTATACGAAGCGACAATGTAGTCCAATTGAATTTATCTTGATATATATCAATGTATTCTTTTATAATTTCTAACGGACATATTAAAGTTATTGTGTTCCATGCTGATGAATTGCAATATTCAGAATTAGTGATTAAATCAAACAGTTCTGTATCTCTCCAGTTCAAGCGTTGATCTTTAAGCAACAACATGTATTCACTCTCCTCCAGAATGTCCCAAAATTTGTTTATTTCTTGGATAGTGAACAATGCACTACTGTCGTTGATTAACTTGTAATAGAATGCTCTCTTAATTTTATATTTTTTAGTACCTTCGTTCTGAACTGCATTGATAATGTCAGTTGCATTGCTACAGAATCTCTCCCCTTTGAATACCATAGGATAGTATTCTCCTTCGTATTCAAACAAATGAATATCAACTGAAGTATTTTCCCTCGGTAGAGTTTTCATTTGTAGAATGGCTGAGTACAAATGGATGTCGCTCTGTTCTTCCATCTGAGCCGTTAGTCGTTCTATCCACTCTGATGTTGCTTCAATATCAATATTGTCCGGATTAATTTGTTCGATTTCAACATTATCCAATGAGAAAGCAATTCCCAGTTCATCGATATAAGGGAATGCAGCATCTGTAACGGGGTCGCCAGTTTTAAGGTAGTTTGAATAAAAAATCCCACTGCCTTTATAGAATTCAAATTTCACACAACGTATCAAGGCCAACTCTCCTATTCGTGTTAGGCGGACAACAGTTTCTTCTGAGTTTTCTATATTTTCAGGTTGCTGCTGATCACTTGCGAATTCTGAGAGACCCATTTTTTCTGTTTGCTCTAAAGAAGTGCTATCTATCGCAATCAGGCTCCATTTATTGATGCTATGAAGTAACCGGTCGAACATACTAACCTCAGCAGCATCCAAATAATATTCCTGTCCGTTGAATTCTGTTGTCGCAATATCAAAACCTAAAGTGAGCCCGAGTTGTTGTTTGCTCATACTGCCACCTGCTTCATGTAACAATTGGCAAATCAACAAGTCGGTTTTCTCTAAAGTCACTTGCTTGTAAAACGAGACATTGATTTGAACACTTCCTAACAACCATTCCCTTAACCGAGAATCAGACTGACAAGAAGAATAAACCAGCTTTCCGTTTGATAATATATTTGAATAATCCATATTACTCAGCTTCTGCGATGTTTAACAAATGTTGAAAATAAATACCATACCAAAGTCCAGTTCCACTAACGTGTATTTTTGATATATTGAAACGTTCCATCAACGATATGAACATTGGTAAACCAAGTCTCATTGTAATGATTCCATCAAGTTCCTTATTGCCTTGACTTGCTTCAAAATCAAAATTGTTCAATTCTCCGACAGTGTCAAACTGCTGCAAAATTCTCTCATTGCATTGAGCTATTTTAGCTTCAATTTGTTGTTTTGAAAGAATAGTATCATGTTGTGCTGCATTCTTCTTTTTACCTGTTGCTTTGGTGATGGCTGTACCTACACTCACACAAAAAGTATCTTCGTTTGAATACATGACATTTCCCATATTCTTGTATAAAGCCGTTAAACGCTCCTTTATCTTTTGGTCGCTCTTCTTAAGCGCTTCTTCAATTGAAGTGTCTGTTTCTGCATCCAAAAACAAAATATTTCTGAGAGCTGTTGTGCCAAGGTTTATGCTATATGAACCAGCCAGCTTCATATTGCCGAAGACAGATACTTCGGTGGAGCCACCACCTTGGTCTATCATAATGATATGTGGAGAATTATTCAATTCCACCTTGTATGATGTACTCAAAGAATAGGCAACAAGTGTTGACATCGATTCCTCTTTTTTAGAGAGTATGCGCACATTGATTCCTGCTCTATCCTTGATATACTTGATAATATCTTCGCGGTTCTTTGCTGTACGATAGGCGGCAGTAGCAACCGAATAGACAACATCAACTCCCTCTTGCCGCATAATGCTTTTCATTTTCATAATGACTGGCATCACCCTGCGCTGGAAATATTGCATATCCATTTCGTTCTGAGCGTTCAAGCCTTTTCCGGTTTCAGTCTTATCGGCATTGCGCAAGAAATTGTCAAAAGAGAACACTGCTGAAGTCTTGATTCGTTCCTGGTCTTTTCCTATAAGCAGTTTGACAGCTTTGGTTGACAATTCTAATGTGGCAATCTTGGCATTCTCACGACTGGCTCTTGGATTTAGCCATGTCTCAATGACACGTAGATGAGTGTCTATCGCTTTTATGTCTCGAGTGTTTAGGTTTGCCGAACGGTCTTTGTTTATAGGGCGCGGCTTTTTCTTTTGAAGATTATCCTCCCATTTGATTATGCGACCATTTGGATTGTTCAGGATGCACTCATAAACATTTTTGTAGACGGCATCACCTTCCTTATTCTTGTAGGAAGAATACAGGTCGCTATTCCCTACAATAATCAATAGCCGTTTTGCACGAGAAAGAGCAACATTCAGCCTATTGGGAGATTTTGCAAATCCCAAATCATACTGAGGGCGATAACCGAATTTCTTGTAGATTCTGAAATCCGGGGCTTGGTTTGCATTTTCCGCAATACAGTTGCTACGAACTAAAGAAACAATCACAATGTTCCGTTCCATACCTTGAAATCTATCTACGGAGCTTGGTTTGATAGACAATGTGTTAGAATAATTGTTCCACAATCGTTTTAGATACTTTAATTGAGCTCCATAGAAAGAAATCAAGCCGATTTCACGTTCTTCTCCACTCTTCAATTGCGCACTGTATGATGTAAAGGAAGGTGATTTAGCCAGTTGAGACAGTACCCAATCAACAGCTTTGATTTCTCCCATGTTAGCACGAGAACTTCCTTCAAGAATCTCTGGAGTTTTTGTGTCAATCCATATCACATGGTTCTCTGGTGAAATCAGTCCTTCTATGTCAATGCCGTGGTATCTTGAAGATGAATTATTTGTAAAATCCTCGTCATCAACACCTAAATCAACAGGATGAGTCAATCCACATTCAAGACCGCCGTCTTTTGTGTAGAATTGTCGAATCACCTCGTTTATATCAGGGTGCATTCTATATTGATAATGGAAAATTCCTTTTATCGATTCTTTGGCTTGGGTGTATAGCCTTTCGAAATGAGATTTCTCCAGCTGGTCAAAATGATACCTTACAAAATCTTCCAGTTGTTGAATTTCTTGTTTCTCTTCAATATCGGGAGAAAGCATCTGTTGGTAATGCAATTTGTACAAGATATCTTCTCTATCGAGATTTGGTGGCAATTGACGATGGTCGCCTATGATGACAGACTTCTTTCCATAAACCAACGGTAATGACAATTCGGCGGGAGTTGCCTTACTTGCCTCGTCCTGAACCACAATGTCAAAGTTTATCCTATCCTGCTTAGGAAAGACTGCTTTATATCTTGCCAGAAATTTACTTTCCGTCACCTTCTTGCTGTTCTCAATAGCGAGATAGTTTTTTTCGCTGATTGAGCTGCAAGTTGCACCGATAAGATTACATGCTGCCATATAAGCAGCATAAACTTTACGGCGTTCATCTGCTGGTAAGTCTGTCAAATAATCATACCAGATACGTTTAATCTCTACGTTTTTTATTTGGCTTCGCTTATAGATGTTTCTCATCCATTTTGCAAGAACCACATTTGATGGGTTGAAGTATTTGTATTCCTCGCTTTCTATGATTGCATTATTATCTTCTCTTTGCAAATAATTGGTGGAGAAATCAATTCCTGCCCATTTCTTCAACTCAGTAATGACATAAGGTAATCCTTCTGCTGACACTCGATCACCAGAACCAATGCGAATAGGTTTAACCAGATTGTGGTCTGAATACTTCAATCTATCCAAAGCGTTATCTACAGCCAGATTCGCTTCGGAAGTCAAAAGAATATGTTTTTTTGCATCAGCAAGAGCTAGTTGCCATACAAGTTCAGCAATAGCAGTGGATTTTCCAGTACCCGGAGGCCCTTGAATAAGAGCCAAATCCTTAGCTTCTACAGCCTTGGCTATGGCTTCCACTTGCGAATCATTCAGATTTTTGTTCAGCCGATTGTTGTTGATCGTTTCAACACGCAAATCAATGGCATCTTGCTGGATAGGAGTTGCTTTGCTTGCATCAAAGAGATAGATTGACAGTTTAGGATTTCGTAGCTGGTCTGGATTTTCTGTAATAAAATCGAAAGATTCTCTAAGACGATTTATTTTTTCAGAGTCTCCATTCAAATCGGTGGTGATTCTTGTTAAGTTGCCTGCAGATATGAGGCTTTCGATTTCTGCCAGATTGTTTTGGCTGACATTAAATGTCATGGTAGGATAATCTACCTTAGCCAATTTTCCTATTTCTATACCATTACAGCTGAAAGCAGCACCTTTCAACGAACTGGCAATTACATTCTCGTGTTCTTTAAGGTCAAACACGTTTCTCTCAAGTGAAAATTTATCCATGTCTGCATTCAACGGGCACAACGAATATTCCAAAGATATTGGTGCGTATTCTCGTTTTTCACCAGTTTCTTCGTCTTCGATTGTACTACCAGCAATAATCTCTTCAAACATAGTAGTCAGAAAATCATACCATTCTTTAGCCTGGGAATGTTTGCTGTAAGATTGCTTGAAGATGATTTCATTGCTCTTTCGGCTGAAGACTATCATATTTGGGCAATAATCCAACAATCGGTCTTCGATGATTGCTTTATCCGCTTGTTTGAAGCCACGTATAGTTCCTTCTACCATAGGCTGTGGAAAGAACGTAAAATACAGACTTTCACATTCCGATTGAAAATCTTCCAGTGTTTTTTCAGAAAGTTCATCAACATTCTTATAGAAATACCATTCGTTCGGAGATACTTGATAAAGCGTTGTTGAAAATCTGCTCTGGAAAGACTTTTCAAACATCTTGAATTTTGATTCGGTATTAACTTCAACGGTCAGTTTGTTTGTGCCATTGTTAATCCTACACGATTTTGGGTCAAGCAAAATCGGTTGCTGCATATATTGCAATAGGCATTTGTTGATTTCTGTGAAAATCTTCCATATCTCGCGAATAGTCTTTTCTTCACCATCCAATTCACTAAGCTCTTGTCTTACTTGTTCTTTAGTACGTTGTTCTATCGCCTTAGTAATACTTAAACTATACTTGTCACCAGGTTTTACTTCGATTACCATTGCCTCAAACTCATCACCATCAAGCACTGTACTAATATTTCCTTTTGTTGCTCCAGGTATCTGTGTATAATGGATCAACCCTTGACCACCATTAACCAGATCAACAAATGCTCCAAAATCAGCGACAAATGAAAGCAGACATTTTACAATATCATTCTCTTTGGGCTTTACAATAATATTCTCAATGTTTTCATTAGAGTTCACTTTTTGTATTTCTTCTAATCTGCGTTGCCGTTGGAGTGCAGCAATACTCAAAGACATCTCACCCTTCCTTCCCTTGATAACAAGAGCCTCAATATTATCTCCAATATTAAGCACCTTTTCAATTTCACCATGCTTAGCATTCGGTATCTCCTTGAAGTATATCATAACAGAATCACCATCATTAAATTCGACGAAGGCTCCGAAATCTGCAATGCTAATAACCGTAGCGTTGATTATATCATTCAGTGTTAGCTGCATAATTTTGTTCTTTTCTATATGATATTATATGGTTCCAACAAATCATCCAGCTTCACGTTCAACAGTTTTGCTATTTCAATGAGCTGGTCGAGTTATGGACTTATGTTGGCAAGACAAAGAATAAAGTTTGGCTGATTTATGCTTATCATCGTGCAACGGGCGAAATCGTTGCATACGTTTGGGGCAAACGGAACTTAAAAACAGCCCGCAAATTAAGGGACAAACTCTTATCAATGGGCATTGCCTTTGATACTGTTTGCACAGATGCTTGGGATAGTTTTATCTCTGTATTTAAGCAGGATAACCACATAATTGGAAAGGCAGACACGAAAGGTATTGAGGGCAATAATTGCCGCTTGCGACATCGAATACGGCGGGCTTTCGGAAAACATGCTGTTTCTCAAAAATATTGTTCAATCATTTAAAAGCAGTGAAACACCACTTAATTTCATTCCTACATATATATAAACTCCGATAATTGCAACCGAAAGAACGACAATGAACCCCACAAGCAGTATCTTAGACCGTAAGGTACGCTTCTCGATAATAGTCATTTCAGTGGGTTGCTGAATCAATTCTTCGTCAGGTTGCCGGGTTTCATTGATAAAATCAATGGCATATCTCAGGTTTGCATCATTTTCATACATGGGGGGTGTGTATTTGGCAAACTTTACCAGATCGGCAGTCCCGAAAAGTTCTTTCAACTCCTTGAGGGCTTCTTTGTTTTTTATCTCAAGCAGGTGTTCGATGATTTGGGAAGAAGTCATTTCAAGTGCGTTGAATTGAAAACGTGCCGACAGGTAGTTGCGAAGGGTATCCGTCAATTCGGTATAATATTCCTTGATTTTCCTTTTCTGTCCTGTTTTTTCACTCTTTATCCGCTCTATCTCCTGCATAGCCGATTGATGAGCCGGCAATTTAGGCTCTATCTTTATTTTACGAATAATCGGTTTGTTGTCTCGCAAACGAACGATTAGATAAACAAGCAATATGAAGAGAGGTAATGTCAGAAATGCACCGGCAATCATCCTGTTCCAATCGCTCCATTCAAAGGGAGCATTCATCTGTTCCTTTTGTCCGGCAAATATCTCCGGATGCAACGTATCCACCGGTACGGTATAGACTTTCAACGACAAAGGTCTTGATGTGTATTCCGCACTGTCTACGTTGACGACAAAAGGCGGAAGATAATAGAGTGCCGAGTCAAAAGAAGTTATGGTATAACTTTGCTCAATGAGCAAACGTTGATTGTTGTTGAGATAGTGTGTATCGGGTTTGGAGACTTCTACGATTTCAACCCCCTTTACCAACGTATCTCCTTCATGGAAGGACGGAAAGGTTATTTTTCGATTCATTTCCGCCGCCACTTGCAAATGAACTTTTGTTTGTTCCCCGATAACTAGCTGCATGGAATCCATTTTTGCATCAACAATGACCGACTGTGCGGTAACTTGTGCCGTCCCGGTGATAAACGGTAATACTATGAGAAGAATGTTTTTATTCATCTGTCATTCGTTTTAAACCTTTTCTCCGTTAATTCCTTTTGGCAAACAGATTTAGCAATGCTTTCACGTAATCATGGTCTGTGCGCACGGATACATAATCCACGTTGCTTTTGGTAAACGTTTCGTTCAGGACGGTTTGGCATTGTGCCCACCAATCGCCGTGCGCACGGCGCACAGCGGACGATGACGTATCTATCCATTGGTCTTGACCGGTTTCGGCATCCCGCACTTTCATTAAACCTACGGGGGGAAGTTCGGCTATGCGCTTGTCATATACTTGAACGGCT
>SNRY01000681.1_pt1 | contig 10891 bp, 9 predicted proteins | sample 4693421 | NCBI WGS metagenome assembly SNRY01 (sample SAMN11003215, study PRJNA524138) | termite gut metagenome | isolation source: Bacteroidetes bacterial symbionts from single cell of protist host amplifed... | host: Streblomastix strix ... | reverse complement strand
GACCACGAATCCCTCCCACAAAGTCAATCCGTTTATCGGAACGCAAATCCTTGATACCTAACAATTCATCCAATATAAGACGAGAAGAAATGGTTACATCAAGAACATCTATCGGATCGGAATCGTTATATGTTTCGGATTTGGCAGTCAAACTATACCATTTATCACCCAAATAAAGAGAAAAGTTATGTAACTTATTCGGTTTATAAATCTCTGTCCACTTTTCCGTTACTTCAAAGTTTTTCTTCAATGCCGTGAGAAACTCTGCCGGAGTGAGTCCATTCAAATCTTTCACCAAACGGTTGTAATCAATAATTGTCAACTGATTGGCAGGAAAACATACCGCCATGAAATAATTGTATTCTTCCTTTCCGTGATGATGGGGATTCTGTTTTGCCTTTTCCGCTCCCACTAATGCAGCAGCAGCGGAACGGTGATGTCCGTCGGCAATATACAAAGCGGGCATAGCTGCAAATTCTTTGGTAATTGCTGCTATATCTTCTTCTTTATCGACTATCCAAAATGTATGACCGAACCCGTCGCCGGAAGCTATAAAATCATACACCGGCTTATTTGCCGTGCATTTTTTTACGATAGCATCTAAAGCCGTATTGTCAGGATATGCAAAAAACACCGGTTCGATGTTGGCATTATTTACCCGCACGTGTTTCATCCGGTCTTCTTCTTTGTCGCGGCGAGTCAGTTCATGTTTTTTTATAGTCCCATTCATGTAATCGGGAACATAAGCGCCTACCACCAAACCATATTGGGTTTTTCCATTCATGGTTTGGGCATAAACATAATATTGTTCTTTGCCGTCTTGCACCAACCAGCCTTTATCTTGAAATTTTTGAAAATTCTCGGCAGCTTTTGCATATACTTTCTCATCATGCTCATCAGTTCCCACAGGAAAGCCTATTTCAGGCTTAATAATATGATAAAGCGATTTTTCATTATTTGCAGCTTCCGCACGAGCTTCCTCCGAGCTTAATACATCATACGGACGCGAAACAATTTGTTCCACCAGATTTTGAGGAGGGCGAACACCTTTAAAGGGTTTAATTACAGCCATATTAATTCTACTATCTCATTAAAAGATCACGTTACCTACAATTTTATTTCGCATTTACTCTAAACTTCTCGCAACCGTCTTTCAAGAAGGCAACAATTTGTTTGGCAGCGGCAATACCGGCGTTAATATTCGCTTCGGCAGTCTGCGCTCCCATTTTCTTGGGAGTAGAGAAATAACGCCCTGCAAAAAGTTCGCTAAAACGGTCGTGAGCAGCAGGCATAATATCCGTTACGTATTTAAAGTCCGGTCGTTCTTCCATGAACTTAATCAGTTCATTTTCATTAATCACTTCTTTGCGGGCGGTATTTACCAATAAAGCTCCTTTGGGCAAATTTTTCAGCAAATCGTAATTAATGGAATTTTTTGTTTCGGCGGTAGCCGGAATATGGAGGGATACCACATGGCAAGATTGATACAGTTCTTTTACCGAATCAACCGCTTTAACGCCGTCTTTTTCTATTACTTCTTTGGGGCAAAAAGCATCGTAGGCATATATGTTCATTCCAACGCCTTTCGCTATGCGAGCTACGTTACGCCCCACATTACCATAAGCGTGAATACCCAAACTTTTTCCCATCAGTTCCGTACCCGAAGTTCCGTTATACAGATTCCTAACGGCATATAGCATCAAACCTGTTGCCAGTTCGGCAACTGCATTTGCGTTTTGCCCCGGCGTATTCATCACACAAACCTGATGGGTGGTGGCAGCGTCCAAATCCACATTATCATATCCAGCTCCCGCGCGTACCACAATTTTCAGGTTTTTCGCTGCGGACAACACTTCGGAATCAATTATATCGCTGCGGATAATAATGGCTTCCACATTTTTTACAGCATCCAACAGTTGCGCTTTTTCCGTATATTTTTCCAAAAGAACAGGTTCGTATCCTGCGGTTTCTATTTCTTTACGAATACCGTCCACTGCTATTTTAGCGAACGGCTTATCTGTTGCAACAAGTATTTTCATAATAACTCCCAATGTAAATAAAAATGTTGTAAGACTCCGTTTATTTTAATGTGCTTTCTCAAATTCTCTCATGCAATCAATCAACGCTTGAACGCTTTCTTTGGGCAAAGCATTGTAGCAGGAGGCCCGGAATCCGCCAACGGAACGATGTCCTTTCAATCCCACCATACCTCTTTCCGAAGCAAATTTCAAGAAATCTGCTTCAAGTTCTTTGTATTCGGGAGTTGGAACAAAACAAATATTCATGCGTGAGCGGTCTTCTTCGGCAGCAGTTCCCATAAACAATTTATTTCTTTCTATTTCGCCATAGAGCATATCGGCTTTTTCAATGGCACGGCGTTCCATTTCTTTCACGCCACCTTGATTTTTTATCCATCGCAAAGTCTGCATAGCTCCGTAGATAGGAAGCACGGGAGGGGTATTAAACATAGATCCCTCGTCGATATGTGTTTGATAATTCAACATCGTAGGAATATAGCGCGATACTTTACCTATTGTATCATTTTTCACAATCACAAACGTTACTCCTGCCGGAGCCAAATTTTTTTGTGCGCCTCCATAAATACATATATATTTTGATACGTCAACCGGACGCGAGAGTATATCGGAAGACATATCGGCAATCAAGGGGACAGGGGAGTCCAAATCTTTTTTTATTTCCGTACCGTAAATCGTATTGTTGGTAGTAATATGGAAATAATCCGCATCGGTCGGAATGGTATAATCTTTCGGAATATAGGAGTATATGGATGCGGCAGAAGATGCCACTTCAACCACTTCGCCAAATCCTTTGGCTTCTTTCATCGCTTTCTTAGCCCACACTCCCGTATGGAGATAAGCTGCCTTCTTTTCTAAAAAGTTGAAAGGAATCATACAAAATTGTAAACTTGCTCCGCCGCCAAGGAACAATACCGAATATCCTTCGGGTATTTGAAGCAGTTCTTTGAACAGTGCTTCGGCTTCATCTATTACTGCCTGAAAATCTTTGTGGCGATGGCTGATTTCCATTAACGAAAGTCCCGAATCGTTAAAATTCAATATGGCTTTTGCTGTGTTTTCTACCACTTCATTGGGAAGAATAGAGGGACCTGCATTAAAATTGTGTTTTTTCATTTGAACTATTTTTTTTAATGATACATATTATTTTTTTGCATTTTTGTGCGGTAAAATTACACATTATTTTTCTATTTTGAATAAATTTTCTCTCCATTATTTCAGGATAAATGGTCTCTAAAACCTGTTCAGACTCTATATATTCTACGGAATTATCCATTTTAGTTTTTGTAAGTAATACAATGGCTGTTTATGACCGGCAGTATTACACAAAGAAATTACAAGCATAGGGAAATACCAAGGAAAGATACATAGTTTTATTAGCGTGCGTGTTTATTATTTGGCACAATTAATATATGTGGCAATATCATCTATTACGTAGCGGGGAATGGGGCTTACATTGTTGTATTCAAGAGGAATGGATCTACCGTTTCCTTCTTGATAAAGGTGATTCAACAAGGGATAAGATTTGAAAGATACATTCGGCTTGGCAGATAAAGCAGTATGCCACAATTCAAAATCTGTCATCGTTACTTGATAATCCCTTTCGCCCTGAAGAATGAGAATGGGCAGAGATAATTTCTTGGCAACTTCCACCTGCCTGTATTGGTTGGAAAACTCCCAATAAGCGTAGGGCAATCCCAATGGCAAAGCAATGGCTTTGTCAAACTTCTCTGTACCCATCTGTTTCACATTCGTTATTTGCTTTTGCAATTCTTCTATTTGCCCTTTCGCATTGCCGGAAGGATTTTTTAAGGAAGTAATGTATTGGTATTGTTCTAAAATCAAATCTTCGAGTGGGCGTGCATTGCCCGAAAGAATCACAGTGCCTGCCAAACCTGCGGATCGTTCGGCAATATGGGGAGCTAACATTCCTCCCAAGCTGTGTCCGACGATATATATACGTCCGGCATCCAGCGTTTTATTTGCTTTAGCCCATTCAATGGCTGCTAAAGCATCGTTTACCGTTTCGTCGTCGTAAGTTCCCTTACCATCGGATTCCCACGAAGTTCCGTACACAAAAGTGCGTTTGTCGTAACGGATAGTGGCAATACCCTGTTCTGCTATCCCCCAAGCGATATCACGAAAAAGCTTGTTAGGACCAATCGTTTCGTCTCTATCTTGGGAACCAGATCCATGTACAAGAATAATTGCCGGTATATTTGTTTTCTTTTTGGGAAGCGTAAGAATACCGGGGAGCTTATAACTTCCCGAAACTATTTGTATTTCCGTTTCTTCAAACTTCTCATTAGAGATAGCCGAAGTAGGCTTGACAGTGGAAGGAACCGGAGCAAAACGAATCGTATTTGCTTTGCCGTCGGCATCAAAGGCTGTCACAAAACGCAATTCGTACAGTTCAAAATTTACATCACAATAATATATGGTAACGCCGGAGGCAACCTCCGTTTGCCATTCACTTTTCGACAAATATTTACCAAACTGTTTCTCCAATTGATTGAAAGTGTCGCCAAGCATCACCGGCGCAATCTGTGCCTGTACATTCTTGTTTGTCCGCACATATACGCTGTCCCCTTCTCCCGCAACAACAAAATCGAATATCTCCCGGCTTCGTTGTATATTGTTTTGCGCAAATAAGGGAAATTGTATGAAAAGCACAATTAAAAATGCAATAGTTATTATTTTCTTCATATTTGTATGTATGTTATTAAAATGATGCCTTTTAACCCTACATAAGTTCGACGATTATGTCCAAAAATTCTACCTTAATATTTTTTCATATTCCCCTGATTTTAATAGCTCCATTGCGCATATCACATTCGGGTTTATCGTGTTTATTACCCGATAATATTCATTCGTATCCCAAATATCTCTCGATATGAATGCTTTCAGTTGCGTTTTTATCAAGGATAGAGAAATTGTGTATTCTTTTTCGCTAAATTCTATTTTTTCTTTGCTTGCCAACGCTTTCATTTCAGTCAGCAAATTATTTTCGTCAACATAAAATTGCTCATTAAAAGTTTCAAATTTTTTATATTTCCTGAGTAATTCATTACGATTGTTATCTATATACTTTGTAGCAGTTTTTATAATAATGCCTTTATCGCGCAATTTACGGTAATAATTGGTGTAAAGAGTCGTATCAACCGGCACAAAACAGTCTGGCATAATGCCTCCGCCGCCATACACAATACGTCCCAATTTCTTTGTTTTATACTTTAATGAATCAGAGAAATGAATACTGTCTGCGTTTATCATTTCTCCGTTTTTATATCGATTGAAAATATCTTTTTGATATTGTTCAGCATTCCCATAAGGTTTTTGGATGCAACGCCCTGCCGGCGTATAATAACGTGCTACGGTAAGTCGAATCATGGAACCATCCGGTAAATCAATGGGACGTTGTACCAATCCTTTACCGAAAGAACGGCGACCTACAATCATTCCTCTGTCCCAGTCTTGTACGGCTCCGCTTACAATCTCACTTGCCGAAGCAGAGAATTCGTCAACTAATATGACTAAACGACCTTTTCGGAATTTACCACCGCCTTCGGCGAAAAACTCTTTTCGTTTTGAAGTCCGTCCTTCGGTATATACTATGAGTTCTTTTCGACTAAGAAATTCATCCGCCAAATCAATGGCTGCATTAAGGTATCCTCCTCCGTTTCCCTGTAAATCAAGTATCAGATCTTTCATCCCCTCTTTTTGGAGTTTAGTTAATGCTTCTTTGAATTCGCTAGCAGTAGTAGCTCCAAAATGCTCTATACGGATGTATCCAATTTGAGGTTGAACCATATAAAAAGCATCTAAACTGAAAACAGGTATTTTATCACGGGTTACAGTAAACAAAAGCGATTCACTGGCCTCTCTTCTGACAATACGAAGATTTACCTTTGTTCCTTTTTGCCCTCGTAAACGACTCATGATTTCTTCAGAACTCATTTGTACACCGGCGATGGTAGTGTCGTTCACAGAGATAATACGGTCTCCGGCTAATATACCTGCCTTCTCCGAAGGTCCGTTGTTCACCGGCTGAATAACAAACAATGTGTCTTCAATCATATTAAATTGCACACCGATACCTTCAAAATTTCCTGAAAGAGGTTCATTCATCTTTTTTACTTCCTCTGCGTTTGAATAAGTAGAATGAGGATCGAGTCCGGATAGCATTTTGATAATACTTTCTTCAACCAATTTGTCTTCGTCTACTTTGTCAACATATAAATTTGATATAGAAAATTCTGCTGTTTGTAGTTTGCGCAAAGCAGAAGTAATCACATTTTGAGCCTGGACGTCCATGCCTTTCTGTCCGAAGATTAATGAATAGAAAAAAATAAGACTATAACAGAAAAAGCAACGAAGAAATTGGGGTATAAATTTATTCATATTACTTGATTAAACAGATTATATTTCCATTCCTGTGGGAAGAAAACGGCTAATATCTTTACCGTAACTCAACAGTTCGCGCACAATAGTGGAACTGATACAAGTAAGCTCCGGTTCAGTAAAAAGCAAAATGGTTTCTATTCCGGAAAGTTTACGGTTAATGTCGGCTATGGTTTCTTCATATTCGAAGTCTTTCACTGTGCGGATGCCACGAATGATAAACTCGGCGTTCATTTGCCTGGCAAAATCAGTAGTAAGACAATCGTAAGACATTACTTGTATTTGCGACTGTTCTTTGTAAAAACGCTGAATAGATTCCAAACGTTTCTCAATCGAAAAATAGGTGTTTTTGTTCTCATTGACACCAATACCGATAACAATTTCGTCCATAATATGCAGAGAGCGACGAACGATGGAGTCATGTCCGATAGTAAAAGGGTCGAAAGTTCCGGGAAATATGGCTCGTTTCATTGGCTTAATAATCATATCAACAAAGCATATATATCAATTACGAATATGTATGAACAACCTACTTTCCACATCACTTTCGTTTCCTTTTTTTTCCCAAATACCAAACAACAATTCCGCAATAAGGTTCGAACTGTCCATTTTTATTCTTTTCTTTCCACTTGTCAAGTAGTTCTTCTAAATTTCTTTTTTTCCAATCTTCCTCCCTTTTTCCCAATGAGGCTATCACTCCTTCCAATGTTTGTTTGCGGTTTTGCTTCAGGAGAGAATTATTTAAATTTAAGACATTATTAAGTTCTTCATCCCATGAGGGATTCGTTGATTTTATTTGTCCACTTCCGCTCCTATATGATAATGTATTTATGAAAAAAGAATCAAAGGGAGTAAAAGATATAACAGAAGCGCCTTTCTTTTTATCACAATGAAAATCATTATTGATTGCTCCGGGGCAACAAATCACCATATTTTTATAATCAAGTTGCGATTGTGGATATTTTTCCCGGCATTTTATGTGGTCAATCCGTATATCTTCGTTGTTGTATGTGTCTTTGCAAGGGATACGCCGCATACAGTACGCACAGATGTAACCTTGTTCCCGAAGTAAGGCTTCGCGCAGGGGGTGAGTTGATTGATAGGTTGCTCCCGGAGTGTTTCGGTATTCTTTCCATTCTTTGGGTTCTGCTTCTTTATCAATCTTCTTCATTACCGGAATTTTTTAAGAAGTTCAACATGGCTGTAGCTTTAGCCAGTTCCGGCAAGTTCTCTCCAAATTGCTCTCTCATATCATCAAGCAGGGCTTTGGCTTCTTGATATTGGCCATCGTCAATATGGTTGAAAAGCCGGTTTAATTTCTCTTGTATTTCTTTTGTTCGGGGAGTCTGTTCTAATATCATTTCCACAATGGTAGAAACATCCAGACCGTATGTTTGAACAGGAAACATTTGATAGTCTTTTTCCAGCATATAACTCAACTTATATACAATGTTTTCCTCTTTCGGTTCAATACCGCTCATTACCATTGGCGCATGAGTAGTAACTATAAATTGAAGTTTAGGAAAAGCTCGTTGCAAACCTTTCAACACTACCGATTGCAAAGAAGGATGCAGGTGCAGGTCTATTTCATCAATCAATACCGTTCCGCAAGTACGTTCGCAGGCATCTGCACCATATATTCCTTTATTGAGCAGCATACACCGGAAGGCAAGGTCGGTAACCATGTTTACCAAACGCCTGTATCCGTCTGAGAGATTTTCTGCTTCCACTTCTCTGCCGTCGGTGAAGTGATAGTAAACTTTGCCTTGATTGGGGCGCACAGACATATCGGTAATGATGCTGCAACCTCCATTCCCCAATGCTCTTTGCAATGCCTTGCGTACTCCTTCTACTTCCTTTATGGCTTTATCTCCTTCCACAAGCACCAATAATCGCTTTAGCCAATACGGGAAAAAACCGTTTCCTTGCAAACATTCATAGTATCCGAATGAGGGTTTCTGATAGTATTTTTTAAAAAGTTGGGCATTCAGTTTTCGCTTGCTGTGAATGTCTTCTGTAGAAAAAGCGGCGAAAAGCGGAAGAGAGAATGTTTGTTTCTTGGTATCCCAATCAAATAAAGTATCATACACTCTTTTGGAGTATGATTTATAGCCACCAATTCCTTTGGTTTGTGTACGAGTTTTTTTACTTTCTCTTTTTAATTCATTTATAGAACAAGGCATCATATCTTCCAAGTTATCTATATACTCGGAAGATAAAAATTTAATGATAACCGGCTTCTCGTTAATAATAGAATCATCATCCGTAGAGTATTGACTAAAATCATTACTTCCAATCCCGGTAAAACGGGTGTTTTCATCACTATATCCAACAAAGAAGCTACTCATGGCAGAACATAATGCTTGTAAAACGGTTGTTTTCCCACTTGCATTATTACCAATTAATAAGTTGATGCCCGGTTTAAACTCAACCAACAAATCGCTAAAGCATCTGTAATTTATCAATCTGATTTCTTTCATGGTAAATAAATTTGTTCGGGATTAGCCCTTTTGGGTTTGATTAAGTATATTATAACTATTTACAAATTTAACAATTATTTATATATATTCGTAGATTCAAGTATTAAATGCAACTTTATTATTTAGCATTTTGTAGAACACATTATACGGTTCCTCAAAATTAAGCAATTTTCCAGGTCTTCGATTAATCTTGAGTTGAATATTTTTAATCATCTCATCGTTGTAATCAGTAAATGTTTGTTTTTTAGGTACATACTGTCTGATTAATCAGGCAGTATATTCCTAAAAAAGAGGTGTTTACAAACTATACGGATAAGCAAATCTTAGATATTCAGCATAAACTCAATCGAAGACCTGGAAAATTGCTTAATTTTGAGGAACCCTTTAGCGTGTTCTACAAAATGTTAAATAATAAAGTTGCATTTGATACTTGAATCTACGTTGGCTAGAAGAAGCCTCAGAAGTTTTGGAATTGTTTTTCCTTTCGCTATATTTGCCCAATTTGAATGTTATAGAGATGCTTTGGAAGAAAACAAGAAGAAATGATGTTACATAACCGGTTCTTTAAATTCATACAAGAACTCTCCCTGGATTTAAAACTCTTTTGGAGACAATTTGCCAAACCAAATAAAGAATTAAAAACATTATCCGCTTGTATTTAATGCGTTTATTATAGTTTCTCCGTTAAATTCAAAAAGTGTTTTACATAGATAAAGAAGATAGCCTCCGTGCCAATCAGTAAAAGCAAAATAAAACTTATCCGTTCGTTGGAGCAAAAGAAGCATCGCAAAGAAGAGGGAATCTTTTTAGCCGAAGGTCCGAAATTGATAGCTGATTTATCGGGAGTGTTTCGATGTCGTTTTCTTGCTGCCACTGCCAGATGGTTACAGCAGAATCTGTACATATCGGCAGATGAAATTGTGGAGGTGTCAGCCGAAGAACTCTCCCGTTGCAGTTTGCTCAAAGCTCCGCAGCAAGTGCTTGCCGTTTTTGAGCAACCACAATATCAACTAAATCTAGCACTTGTTCACAAATCGCTTTCTTTAGCATTGGACAATGTGCAAGATCCGGGTAATTTAGGTACTATTATTCGTGTAGCAGACTGGTTTGGTATAGAACGTATTTTTTGTTCTCCGAGTATGGTGGATGTTTACAATCCGAAGGTGGTTCAGGCTAGTATGGGGGCTATTGCGCGAGTGAGAGTGCATTATATCTCTTTACGGGAACTGATAGGTTCGTTGAAGGATATGCCGGTATATGGGACTTTTGTTAATGGAGAGAATATATACAAACAATTGCTTTCTTCTAATGGAATCATTGTAATGGGCAATGAAGGAAACGGAATCGGTAGGAAAATTGAGGGGTTGATAAGTCGTCGTTTGTTTATTCCCAATTATCCCCCGGAACATGAAACTTCCGAGTCGCTTAATGTAGCGGTTGCCACAGCTATAGTCTGTGCAGAATTCCGGAGAAGATAAAAACAAAGTAAGGTGGTGATTTCTTTTATATCAATTATGGATGGTATGATTTTTTGTAAAAGTTACGACTTCATCTGACAGTGGGCAGTTGTTATTACAAGCGAAATGCTTGGTTTTCTAAGTCATAAATTCTTGGAATAGGTAAATTATATCACAGTATATTAGGGGCATAGAAGACCCTTGCTACAAGGTCGCTGTCAACACTTACTCTGGGACATTCTATTGACAGCCTTGTGTATCTATATCACGGGGGAGTAGATTGCCAGGACATGCATCTGTTTGCCAAAGAACGCGGCAAGCAATTGCAAGGTCTATTACACTTACCCAACGGATTGCCTTCGGCGGATACATTTGAAAGGGTCTTCAACCTAATTCGAGTCTGTCCATAAATAACAAGTATCAGTTTTCAAGTATATTGGACAGCCCGGAAAAGCATTATCCTTGTGTTATGCAAATGCAATTATTTGAGACGTTACGCATAAGATTTGCTCAACCG
>SNRY01000680.1_pt1 | contig 10906 bp, 10 predicted proteins | sample 4693421 | NCBI WGS metagenome assembly SNRY01 (sample SAMN11003215, study PRJNA524138) | termite gut metagenome | isolation source: Bacteroidetes bacterial symbionts from single cell of protist host amplifed... | host: Streblomastix strix ... | reverse complement strand
TACGTTCTCTATGAGAAAACAATCTATGTCTCATGCGATTATACAAACTGCGTTCTATCCTCCCAGACAAAGACGCGGGTAACATCCTGAATAACTCATATTCAGAATCAATATCCATATATTCAGCCGTTAAGTCTATCCCTATTAGTTCCAAATCACTCAGCTTGGGTTGACGAATTTGGTCTAAGAAGTTCTTTTTAGATTCTATGCTTCGTAAGGTTTCCATTATTTTTCTGTAATTAGCACTGAAGTGGTTCATCGTATTTAATCGTTTGTTAGACAATTAAATATAATCATTTTATTGATTATGAAAAACTTCTTCTTGCGTTTTTCTAAATGCACTACGGGTAAAGTCAAACTATATTTACCCTTTTTATTTTCTTTCGTCGAATGCAGGTTCATACGTACTTAGGTGGAAGAAATAAATGGTCAAAATTGATTCTGTAAAACTCATTATTGAAAAAAATTAAAAAGCTCTTTGTTCCTTTCATAAGTTTATGTAATTTTGACAATGATCTCTGTTTGGATGTGCGTGTGCAGAAATTATATATTTCATAAATATAAATTCTAAATAACTTCGTAAATATGGAAAACAAAATTCAAGAGTTGACGGACAAGATTTATCGTGAAGGCGTGGAAAAAGGAAACGAAGAAGCGCAGCGAATAATCACCGAAGCTCAAGTCGAAGCTAAAAGAATTGTTGAAAATGCCCGTATAGAAGCAGATTCCATTCTTTCTTCCTCTCGTAAAGCTGCCGATGAATTGGCGGAGAACACAAAATCTGAGTTAAAACTGTTTGCTGGTCAGGCAGTCAATGCACTGAAATCGGAGATTACAACCATTGTAACCGACAAAATTGTTTCCGCCCCGGTGAAGGAATTTACCAAAGACAAGGAGTTCTTAAATAAATTCATCGTGACACTTGCTACCAAATGGAGTGCAAGCGAACCCATCGTTATTTCAACGGAGGATGTAGCTTCGTTGACGAAATACTTCACTGCCAATGCCAAGAAGCTATTAGACGATGGTGTGACGATAAAACAAGTGAACGGTATTAAGGTTCTGTTCACCATCTCTCCTGCAGACGATTCGTACAAAGTGAACTTTGGTGAAGAAGAATTCGTGAACTATTTCAAGGAATTCATACGTCCGCAATTGGTTGAAATGTTATTCTAAACGGGTAAGGTATGAGTAAGTATTATTACTTAATAGCAAGCCTGCCGGTACTCACTCTCGAAGACAACAAGCTAAGTTATACCATAGCCGATTTTAAAGAAGAACTCTATGCTTCTCTGTCGAATGCCGACAAGAAACTGATAGATTTGTTCTATTTGCAGTTCGACAACAAAAATGTGTTGAAACTATTAGAAAACAGAGAGGCGGTGATTGATACGCGAGGGAATTACTCTTCGGAAGAACTTCTCGAATATATTTCGTTGGTAAAAGAAGTAGGAGAAGTTGATTCTAAACAGTTTCCTCCTTATCTTTCTACTTTTGTCTCCGAATATTTCAATGCTTCTGAGTCCGGCGAGGGTGATGTTTTCCGGGAAGACCGTTTAGCTACGCTGTATTACGAATACGGTATGCACAGTAAAAACGATTTCATATCTTCTTGGTTTGAATTAAATCTTAACATCAATAACATCTTAGTGGCACTTACTGCACGGAAGCACAAATTGGGAATAGCCCCTCTTATTGTGGGTAATACGGAAGTAAGCAAAGCTTTGCGTACATCTGGAGCAAGAGATTTCGGTTTGTCTGGCGATGTGGATTACTTTGACCATGTGCTGAAAATCAATGAAACTCAGGAATTGCTGGAACGGGAAAAGAAAACCGATACAATGAAATGGGATTGGATCGAAGAAGTAAATTTCTTTAATTATTTCACCATTGAGCGTCTATACGCTTTTCTGTTGCAATTGGAAATGATAGAGCGTTGGATTTCGCTGGATAAAGAAAAGGGAAGCCAATTGTTCCGCAACATCATTGATTCGTTGAAGCAGTTGAAAGTGGAGAGTTGAAAATGGGAAATGATAGGTTAGAACTTCCTGCTTTCCATGTTTCAACTAAATAAAAATGATAAATAAACAAAATAAACTATATGGCAACAAAAGGAACTGTTAGTGGCATTATAGCCAACATGGTAACACTTGCGGTTGACGGTCCTGTAGCCCAAAACGAGATTTGTCATATCTCGACGGGCGGCGACAAGTTGATGGCTGAAGTTATCAAGGTGGTAGGTGTAAACGTATATGTCCAAGTGTTCGAGAGCACACGCGGACTAAAGGTAGGTGCCGAAGCCGAATTTACGGGACACATGTTAGAAGTAACGTTAGGTCCCGGTATGTTATCGAAGAACTACGATGGTTTGCAGAACGACCTCGACAAAATGACCGGTGTGTTTCTGAAACGCGGACAATACACCTATCCGCTTGATAAAGACAAGAAATGGCATTTCGTACCTTTGGTGAAAGTCGGAGACAAAGTAGCACCTTCCGCATGGTTGGGGCAAGTGGATGAGAACTTCCAACCGCTCAAAATCATGGCTCCTTTCACTCAAAAAGGCATTGCTACAGTGAAATCTATCGTAACCGAAGGAGATTATACGGTTAATGATACCGTAGCCGTTTTGACTGACGAGTCCGGCAAAGAAGTAAAAATAAGCATGATTCAGAAGTGGCCGGTAAAGAAAGCCATGACGAACTACAAAGAAAAAACACGCCCCTTTAAACTTCTCGAAACGGGAGTTCGTATTATTGATACGTTGAACCCTATTGTAGAAGGTGGAACAGGGTTTATTCCCGGTCCTTTCGGCACGGGTAAAACTGTGCTTCAGCATGCTATCTCCAAACAGGCGGAGGCTGACATCGTAATCATTGCCGCCTGTGGTGAACGTGCTAACGAAGTGGTAGAAGTCTTCACTGAGTTCCCCGAATTGATTGACCCGCATACGGGACGCAAGTTGATGGAACGTACGATTATTATTGCCAACACCTCTAATATGCCGGTAGCGGCTCGTGAAGCATCTGTTTATACAGCCATGACGATAGGTGAATATTATCGTTCAATGGGATTGAAGGTGCTATTGATGGCAGACTCCACTTCACGTTGGGCGCAGGCTTTGCGCGAAATGTCCAATCGTTTGGAAGAACTTCCCGGTCCTGATGCATTCCCGATGGATTTGTCTTCCATTATCTCTAACTTCTACGGACGTACCGGATATGTGCGCCTATACAATGGCCAGACCGGCTCTATCACTTTCATTGGTACGGTATCTCCCGCCGGTGGTAACTTGAAAGAACCCGTAACAGAAAATACCAAGAAAGTAGCTCGCTGTTTCTACGCATTGGAACAAGAACGTGCCGACAGGAAACGTTACCCGGCGGTGAATCCGATTGATTCTTATTCTAAATACATCGAATATCCGGAGTTTATAGAATACATTTCCAAGAACATCAATAGCGATTGGCTAATCAAAGTAAACGAAGCAAGAACATACTTGCAACGTGGTAAGGAAATTGCCGAACAGATTAATATCTTAGGTGATGATGGTGTACCTGTGGAATATCACGTTACTTTCTGGAAATCGGAATTAATTGACTTCGTCATTTTGCAACAAGATGCTTTCGACGAAATAGATTCTGTTACTCCGATAGCACGTCAGGAAGCCCTTTTAAATATGGTGATTGATGTATGTCATACCGATTTCAAGTTTGACAACTTTAACGAAGTAATGGATTATTTCAAGAGTATGATTAATATCTGCAAACAAATGAACTATTCAAAATTTAAGTCCGATAAATACACTGATTTTGAAAAGCAATTGGCAGAGTTAATTACGGAGAGAAAGGTATCCTAATCTTAATTCATAATTAAATATCAAATGGCAACAAAAGCATTTCAAAAGATATATACCAAAATTACTCGTATTACTAAAGCCACGTGTTCGCTCAAGGCTTCGGGAGTAGGGTATGATGAGTTGGCAACCGTGGACGGTAAGCTGGCTCAGGTGGTAAAGATTGTCGGTGATGACGTTACCTTACAAGTATTTGAAGGAACCGAAGGTATTCCCACCAACGCCGAAGTAGTGTTCTTAAGTAAAGCACCGACGTTAAAAGTCAGCGAACAATTAGCTGGAAGATTCTTCAATGCTCTTGGCAATCCTATTGACGGCGGTCCGGAAGTAGAAGGCGAAGAAATAGAAATCGGCGGACCATCCGTTAATCCCGTACGACGGGAACAACCGTCCGAACTTATCGCTACGGGTATTGCTGGTATTGACTTAAACAATACGCTGGTAACGGGACAAAAGATTCCATTCTTTGCCGACCCCGACCAACCGTATAACCAAGTAATGGCAAACGTGGCGTTGCGTGCCGAAACAGATAAAATCATCTTGGGAGGTATGGGTATGACAAATGATGACTACCTTTACTTTAAGAATGTATTCTCCAATGCCGGTGCGCTCGACCGTATTATCAGTTTTGTAAATACGACTGAGAATCCACCGGTAGAACGTTTGCTGGTTCCTGACATGGCATTGACCGCAGCCGAATACTTCGCCGTGAAGAATAACGAAAAAGTATTGGTATTGCTCACGGATATGACTTCTTTTGCCGATGCCTTGGCTATCGTATCCAATCGTATGGATCAAATCCCCTCCAAAGACTCCATGCCGGGTTCTATCTATTCGGATTTGGCAAAGATATATGAAAAGGCAGTGCAATTCCCCGATGGTGGTTCTATTACCATCATTGCCGTAACTACACTTTCCGGTGGAGACATCACACATGCCGTACCCGATAATACGGGTTACATTACCGAGGGGCAGTTGTTCTTGCGTCGTGATAGCGACATAGGTAAGGTTATTGTTGACCCGTTCCGTTCACTGTCTCGTCTGAAACAATTGGTTATCGGAGAGAAGACCCGCAAAGACCATCCGCAAGTGATGAACGCCGCCGTACGTCTGTATGCCGATGCTGCCAATGCCAAGACTAAATTGGAAAACGGCTTCGACCTCACTAACTACGACGAACGCACCCTTGCCTTTGCAAAGGATTACTCCAGTCAGTTGCTGGCTATTGATGTCAACCTTGATACCACCGAAATGCTTGACGTAGCATGGAGCTTGTTCAGCAAATATTTCCGTCCGGAAGAAGTTAACATCAAGAAAGAAATGGTGGACGAATATTGGAAGAAATAATTATCAATTAGGGATTTAGAATAATGGCTATAAAGTTTCAATACAATAAAACCTCCCTTCAGCAGCTTGAAAAGCAACTGAAAATACGAGTGCGTACTCTTCCCATTATTAAAAATAAGGAGAGTGCCCTGCGTATGGAAGTGAAGCGATGCAAGAACGAAGCGGTGAAGTTAGAGGAGAGGCTGGAACAACAAATCCAAGCCTATGAAGCCATGTTCGCACTTTGGAATGAGTTTGACCCCTCATTGATAAAAGTGAGCGATGTTCATTTGGGTATAAAAAAGATAGCCGGTGTACGGATTCCGCTTTTAGAAAGCGTGGATTTTAGTGTTCGTCCGTACAGTTTGTTCAATGCTCCCAAGTGGTATGCCGATGGTATCCACCTACTCAAGGGGCTTGCACAAATAGCTATTGAACGGGAATTTATCCTGTCCAAACTGAACTTGTTAGAATATGCGCGTAAGAAGACCACTCAGAAAGTAAACCTTTTTGAGAAGGTACAGATACCGGGCTATCAAGATGCTTTGCGAAAGATTAAACGATTTATGGAAGATGAGGACAATCTCTCCAAATCATCGCAAAAAATCTTGAAGTTACATCAAGAACAAAGGAAGGAGGAAGAAGCATGATTTCAAAGATGAAGAAACTCACATTCCTTGTGTATCATAAGGAGTATGAAACATTCTTAAATGATATTCGCGACCTCGGAGTAGTTCACGTTGCCGAAAAGCAACGAGGAACTCCGGACAATGCGGAATTGCAAGAGAGTATTCGTCTATCCTCACGACTGACTGCTACCCTAAAATTGCTTCAAGGTTTAAAAGCAGAAGCAAAAACCGGAGAAGAAAACGAAACTGCTGCACGCGGTCTGCATGTACTTGATGAGGTGGATGCCCTATTAAGTGAAAAGGACAAACTTACCCAACAATTGCAAACTTATGCCAAAGACCGAGAAGCATTAGAGCCGTGGGGTGATTTTGAACTGGAAAGTATTCAAAAGTTATACAATGAAGGATTAAGCGTTGGTTTCTATACATGCTCCGAAAGTAGTTACAAAGAAGAATGGGAAAAGGAATACCACGCAACGATTATCAATCGTCAGTCATCTAAAGTGTATTTCATTACCGTAACCAAGCTTAGCGAGGCGGTAGAACTTGAGGTAGAGCGTATAAAACTTCCTGCTTATTCGCTTTCGCAAGTTATCGGTTTGTGCGAAGACATGGGAAAGGCAATGATAGCAGCCGACCAAAAGTTATCCGAATTGGCTGCCAAAGATATTCCTTCGTTACAAGTTGCTTTGAAGGAGTTGCATAATGACATTGAATTCTCCAAAGTATTGCTCAATACCGAACATACTACTGGGGATAAACTAATGTTGTTGCAGAGTTGGGTTCCCGCTTCTAAAGAGCCGGCGATAACGGATTATTTTAATACACAAAACGTATATTACGAGATAACCACTCCTACTCCAGAAGACAATGTACCCATCCAATTCAATAATAAAAAATTCTTCTCATGGTTTGAACCGATATGTAAGCTCTACATGTTGCCTAAATACAGTGAATTGGATTTGACTCCGTTCTTTGCCCCGTTCTTCATGCTGTTCTTCGGGTTGTGTTTGGGAGATTCGGGTTACGGATTGTTTGTGCTTTTGGCAGTTACCATTTACCGGATAACGGCAAAGAACATTGGAGCAACCATGAAACCTATATTATCATTGATACAAGTGTTGATGGGTTCGACTTTCTTTTGTGGATTGTTGACGGGGACATTCTTTGGTTTCGTTATATACGATATTAATATACCGTTCTTTCAACGTATGAAAGGAGCTATTGCCTTGGACAATAATGATCTGTTTCAACTGTCACTTATTTTGGGAGTTATCCAGATTATATTCGGTATGATTCTGAAAGCTGTCAACCAAACAATACAGCTAGGATTCAAGTATGCCATAGGCACTATCGGATGGATATTACTACTGGTTTCTACGATAGTTTCCCTGTTAGTTCCTGCTATAGGATTTGGCAGTACGATTCACTTGGTCATACTGGGCATTGCCGGATTGATGGTATTCCTTTATAACAGTCCTGATAAAAACATATTCGTTAATATTGGGTCGGGGCTTTGGGATACGTACAATATGGTAACCGGTCTGTTGGGTGATGTACTTTCGTATGTCCGTCTGTTTGCACTTGGACTTTCGGGTGGAATTTTGGCGAGCGTATTCAACAACTTGGCAAAAGGAATGAGTCCAGATAATATCATTGCAGGACCTATTGTCATGGTGCTTATCTTCCTCATAGGTCATTCGATAAATATATTTATGAACGTGTTGGGTGCTATGGTTCACCCCATGCGTCTGACTTTCGTAGAGTTCTTTAAGAATTCCGGCTACGAAGGTGGCGGCAAAGCATATAAGCCATTTGCTAAACAATGAATCTATTACATTAATAACTAACAATAAAACAGAATAATATTATGGAAATGAATTTGTTTATTGCCTATATAGGCATTGCAATTATGATTAGCTTGTCCGGTATCGGCAGCGCTTATGGAGTAACAATCGCCGGTAACGCGGCTCTCGGTGCATTAAAGAAGAACGACAGTGCATTCGGTAACTTTTTGGTATTGACTGCTCTTCCCGGTACGCAGGGTTTGTACGGTTTTGCCGGATACTTTATGTTTCAATCTATCTTTGGTATATTGACTCCCGAGATTACGCCTATTCAAGTTGCTGCTCTTCTTGGCGCAAGTATTGCATTGGGTCTTGTGGCATTTTTCACTGCCATCCGTCAAGGGCAAGTTTGTGCTAACGGTATCGTTGCTATCGGACAGGGACATGATGTATTTGGTAATACATTGATTCTCGCTGTATTTCCGGAACTTTATGCCATCGTAGCTTTGGCTGCTACATTCTTGATTGGTAGTGCATTAGTGTAATAAAATTGAATAGTTGATTGATAGTAAGAAAGGCAACCTGCATGGGTTGCCTTTCTTGTTGTGATAAAAGTTTATTGCAAAAAGAAAATATAAAACCCGCAGTGCATTTATAAAAAATGCATTAGGGCAAACAAGAGAACTCCTCACTTTTCTCTTTCCCTTTTCAACTTTCAATTAAATTAGGGCGTTCCCCGATGGGTCAGGCTATACGCGCCATGCGGACTTCGCTACTAACCGTTCGGCAACTCCGAGAATTCAATTAGTAAATTCGAATTTACTAATTGAATTCTCGTACCGGTTCATATATAATTCAAACCCGTAGTGCATTTATAAAAAAGCAAGTAATTTCCCTCTGATAAGCCACCGTCATATTTGAATTATGCCCTAGGGACACTTGAATTATGCCCTAGGCATACTTGAATTATCCCCTAGGCATACTGAATTATGCCCTAGGCATACTGAATTATCCCCTAGGCATACTTGAATTATGCCCTAGGCATACTGAAATATCCCATGGGCATACTGTGAGCTTCGCCGTGTTAGTAGCGAATTCCGCATGGTGCTTGAGATACTTATTGGCTGCAATAATACCTTTCTTTCTGGCATTGGGATTTCTCTCGCAGATGCGCAGGTGGAGGTTTCTTATGGGCTCATTGCTGCGTACGGCACTCAACGCCGGCATATACAGACAGCTTCTCCGATGGTAGAAAGTCTTTGATTTTATCTAAATGCGCTACCGGTTCATATATAATTCAAGTTACAAATTATCTTCTGTAACAAAGACTATTTATGCCGTTATGGATAAGAGAAAAATACCATGCTTTAGGTATTTCCCAGATAAATCGCATTTCATAGCTTTGCGCAGAAACAACTTAGCAGAGCATGATTGAACTGAGGAATATCACCAAAGAGTTCCGGCATAAGGGAAAAGTAACCACAGCATTATCGGATGTTTCCATTACGGTTCCGGCAGGCAAAATAATGGGCATAATCGGTGAATCGGGAGCAGGAAAGAGTACTTTAGTGCGCTGTGCCAATCTTTTGGAACGTCCCACAAAAGGAGAGGTCATTGTAAACGGGAAAAATCTGATGCAGATGTCTCCCTCCGAATTGACCCAAGCCCGCCGGAATATTGGAATGATATTTCAGCATTTCAATCTTTTGACATCGCGCACGGTGTTCAAAAACGTAGCTTTTCCTCTCGAATTGAACAAAACCTCCCAAGCCAATATAGAAAAGCGGGTTATAGAATTGCTAAAACTTGTGGGGATTGAGAACAAAGCACAGGATTATCCTTCCAAACTTTCCGGCGGACAGAAGCAACGCGTTGCCATCGCTCGTGCATTGGCAAACAATCCGAACATATTACTTTGCGATGAAGCTACCAGTGCGTTAGACCCCGCAACTACTCATTCTATCCTGTCGTTATTGAAAGAAATCAATGAAAAATTCAATATAACTATCTTGCTCATCACTCACGAGCCGGATGTGGTGAGGAAGATATGCGACGAAGTGGTGGTCCTTAGCGAAGGCAGGTTGGTAGATAAGGGGATCGTTACGGAAATAGAAGCGGCTGGCTATATTTGATATATGCTACCGTCATACTGGAATTATACCACCGCCATACGGAACACGAAATGAAATCTAAACAAACTTTATGATTGATTTGTTTTTAAAAGGAACGTGGGAAACGATTGTCATGACTTTCGTATCCGGTTTTTTCGGCTTTCTGTTAGGATTGCCGTTGGGAGTATGGGTGTTTGTTACGCGCAAGGGACAAATAAAAGAAAACCAGATAATCAATAGTATTCTCGCAGCTTTTGTAAATATATTCAGGGCGATTCCTTTTATTATCCTTATCGTGTGGATGATTCCTTTTACCCGTATGGTAGTGGGAACCTCCATCGGAGTGGGTGCGGCGTTGGTTCCGCTGAGCGTAGGCGCGGCTCCCTTTATAGCCCGTATGGTGGAAAACAGTCTTCTGGAAGTTCCTTATGGATTGATAGAGGCTTCGCGGGCAATGGGCGCAACTCCTTTTCAGATTGTATGGAAAGTGTTAATCCCAGAAGCCTTGCCTTCTTTAGTCAACTGCGCCACCATTACGTTGATTACCTTAACAGGGTATTCTGCTATGGGCGGAGCCGTTGGAGCGGGTGGTTTGGGACAAATCGGCTATCAATACGGCTACGTCGGTTACGACCTTATTACGATGAATATTGTATTGACATTATTGGTGCTTCTGGTATTCATCATTCAATTTGCAGGCAATTACGTCTCCAAAAAAGTAGATCACAGATAGTTTATTCCAGTTTTGCCACTGCTTCTTTTATACGGCGCATTGCTTCCGTGATGTTTTCATCGGAAGTAGCATAGCTCATTCTGATACACTCCGGCGCGCCGAAAGCCGTGCCTCCTACGCAAGCTACGTGACCCACTTCGAGCAAATACATCGTGAGGTCTGTGGCATTTATAATCTCACGTCCTCCGGCAGACTTTCCGAAATAGGAATTACACTTGGGGAAAAGATAGAAAGCTCCTTGAGGAATGTTTACCTCAAATCCGGGAATCTCTTTAGCCAGTTTTACTATTAAATTGCGCCGGCGTTCAAAGGCTTTACGCATTTCTTTTACAGGTGTTTGCGTCCCTGTATAAGCGGCTTCGGCTGCTTTTTGGGATACGGAACAAGGACCGGAAGTATATTGCCCTTGCAATTTATTACAAGCCGAAACGATGTACTGAGGACCTGCAATGAATCCAATTCTC
>SNRY01000679.1_pt1 | contig 10912 bp, 10 predicted proteins | sample 4693421 | NCBI WGS metagenome assembly SNRY01 (sample SAMN11003215, study PRJNA524138) | termite gut metagenome | isolation source: Bacteroidetes bacterial symbionts from single cell of protist host amplifed... | host: Streblomastix strix ... | reverse complement strand
CACCACGGCTAAAACGTAAAAGTAGATAGTATGAACCGGACAAATCAATACCAGATAATCTCCAAATCAATCAGGCTAACGCCCAATCCGCTCAAAGGCGGATTTTATTGTCAGTGGACAATGGGCAAGTTGTATTTTGAGAAGCAAAAAATTAAATTATTATCTATTGATTAATAGACTTTTAAAGAAAGGAAAGGAAACAATGGGTAACGATATAGAAACGAGCGAGATGCTTTCGTCTGCTTTGTTTTGCTTTATCATTGTTTCAAATAACTCGTAACAAAGTTAATAAAAATATTTAATTTCAGTTCCACAATATTTTCATGATTTTCGCAAAACAGCTTGCTATTAACTTTTCATCAGGGATTTTCCCAAAAGCTAGTGATACTAATTCACTTTGATAAGTAAAACGTAAACTTTCCCATAAGACCGGAAAATCTTTCACCAATGGAGAATCTGTAATGGTTTTAGTCTGCCAGCCGACAAGTTCATTAAAAACCTGTTGGTCGTGGAAAAGTAATTCGGACAAATCTTTTTGAAAATCTATAGACCGAACATACTCTGCACATTCCGCATCGTTCGCTAAATAATACAAATCATAGGAATGGCGGATTTTGGATGCAATTGCTTTGGAGGCATCTTCCGAAAAAGAAAACCGAATGAGCGATACCAATTTTTCAAGCATTGTTTGGCGTTTGTCTAATACATTGATTGAAAAAGGTGCTAATTCATATTCTTCAATCAAGTCTTTTACCTGTTTGTTGCCGTAAGAAAATCGGCAATAAAAGATGATATTTCTTGCTTTACGTATGGATACGGATTAGCAAAAGCATTAATCTCTACAATAACTCGTTTGGGGACTTTCGTAAAATCTTTAATTACAGTAGGATAAGTAAAAAGCGATTTCCGATACATTGAATCTTTACTAGTAACGTTTGGTTCTATTATTTCAGTAAATTCGGCGGTAACTTCTTTTTCAGCTGAACGTATTTTGGTTTTCAAAGCGTTACCACTCAAGTTTTCGTTAATCATAGCCAAATCAACATCTTCCGAAAAGCGATTGATTAATCGGTAACCTTTTGAGAGAGAAGTTCCGCCTTTGAAAACCGCATTTTCTATATTAGGGAATGTGATAATTTACCCAAAATAAGCGTAATCCAATAATCTTTTTCAACAAATTCGGTAGCTATTTCAAAGCGTTTAGCTGTCAATTGGATGAGTTCGGCAAAGTCTTGTGTTTTTGTATGTAAATTCATCGTATATTCCATTTTTTTTGATTAGGCAAGACTTTGAGTGATATACCCAGTTTATATGTTGTCATCGGGTTGATTCTTTTGAAAAGAGAATTTGTATCTTCATCGGGATTAAGCGTTTCAAGCATAGCGCTCAATACAGCAATGGTTTGCGGAGTGTATTTAAGAGCTAATTTTTTAATTTTGTTTCTTTGGTTATCATCTAATTGAGATAATAAATAAAGTAAACGCTGACATGCTTTATCGGATGTGGTATCGGGAATATTTTTAAAGAGCCGCAAACAGTCAAGTAATTTCAACAGAGGAGTATTTTCTTTGGTAATTGTATTTCTTTGTTTGATAAAACTAATGTGGTAAACACTTCTTTTGATAGCTTTTTTTTCATCATAAGTACCGATTTGCAGAGCAAAAGGCACTTGTGTAGTCAGTCCCAAATCGTTAAATGCTGAATAGCCTGTAATATAACCAATTAATTTATCATTCTTCTTGAGTAGGTCTTTTACCGCTTGGTAATTGTCGGGAGGTAATTCGCCGAATTTACTCATTTTGGGTTTGTAAAATTTACCTTTCGACAACTTACGCAAATAACCCGCTGTTACAAAATCATTAAGGATTCTGCTAACAGCTGTAGGATTTTTTACTGTTATATCAAATTCATCTGCGGTGAATACATAACCAAATGCAATTCTATCAATAGTATTTTTAATTATATCAATCATTTATCGAAATATTATTTTAGACATAAAATCTATCTCACATCAGGTTATTACCCATATAAATTTGCAAATTAATGTTATGATACATTCTCCAAGAATGTATTTGTTTTAAATCCCATTCTACATTTCATCCGGCAGGAAGGTGCCATTGCTTACACATTTCAAAGAGAAATTCAGATTTTTCAAAATGCATAGTATTCAGTGATTCTATGACTGCTTTCCTGTTTGCTATTTCTCTATTTTTAAAAGGGATTGAATGGTTCCCATAATCCATAATACAACACTCATAATATTTTCTAAATGTACCTTGTTCTACGGCAGGAATATTTGTGTGTTCTAAACCTTCAAATATGCTGTCAGAACATGGGTAATTAATATTTCAAATTCTTTATCATCAAGTTCTAAAATACAACTATCCGAAACATCGGCAAAGAAGTTAAGTATTTTCTTTGACAACGCCGTAGTAAATAAATTCGGTATCCAGTGCAGGGCGTAATCACATAATCACCGGCTTTTATTTCCGACAAAAATGGGCAATCTGACCGACTTGCTGACCAATAATAACATTGTTCGTATCAGTCGGATATTCTTTCCTGTATAACGGATACAGTTCTGCGCGGGTAGTTACGGATGATAAATCGTCTTTCGGCAGCCAACTAATAATGATGTAGTTGCCCTCAATAAATTGCCGAGTGTATGTACCGAAATCTGCGCGGACGCAGTAGAAAAAGATGGGAGAATTTATATTCATGGTATTATTGTTGTGTGATATTTTTTGAAAAATCAAACATTAAATGATAAATAATCTTTGAAGAATCTTCGATTTTATGACTAGAACAATACGAGTAGTCAAAACTAGATACAATTTGTCTTGGGGTTAATTCTTTCTCCGTATTAATTTCGGTAAAAGTATTTTTCAAAAGTTGATTGATAGCAGAAATATTCTGGTGAATATCCATTTTTTCAACAACAAAACCAAGCATACCAGCAGTGTCATTATAAAAGGGATATTTCTTTTCCAATATAAATCGGGCGATACCATTAGCAATATATTCTCCATTTAATCCTATTTTTCCATTTCGATTTCCATTGTCTAATCGTTTACATTCAATTATATAGTAGGCATAATCATCTTTATATGGATTTACATGCAGTATTCTAATATCTGCTCTTCCTTTAGATTCATATGTTTCTTTATCGAAATGATAATTTGCTAAAGGAAAGTGTGAATTTTTAAAATCTAATTTTTTCAAGTAATCAAAAAGCATAATATCTCTAACCTTATTCTCGTCATTAGGTGGTAATTTGATTTTTGATTCAACAATACAATAATAGCAAGCTATAATACCCACAAGTATTTTTTCAAAATTTTCATTATAAAAGGTAGAACTATAAACAAAGCAGGAAGCATTCAAATATTGATTATTCATGTTGATCCCTCCCCGCTTTAAGAATTGCATCGCGAAACTCATATACATCTAAATAACCAACAGCCCTGTGCCACAAACGTTTTTCGTTTGGTTTGAAGACGTAAAAATAGTCTTTTTGAAAGCCTCTGACATCTTTCCGAACAAAGAGTTGATCGGTAATTTTTGTCGTACCTAACGAGATGATTGTTTGTAATATCCCTGTTTTATCGTTTTGTTTATTTATCCAAATGACATCCTGCTTGTATTCTTGTACGGAAACGACCTTAAAAAACATACCTATAATTTGGTTTGTATGCCAGATTTCAATTGTGAATTTTTTTCCGACAGAATCGAAACTATTGTTAAATTGCTCAAAGAATAAATTAGCATAGTCTTGTAATATGGGGTCTCTATTTGTGCAAGGAAGCATATGCTTCTCAAAATCTTTATGTTCCATCTGCACAGGAATCATTATTTTGTTTGTATATTCAAGCAAATATTTTTCTTCTTTTGATATAGAAAAAGCATCATAGATAGAATTATCCAAATCGTCCAATTTTTTCTTTAAATTATTTTGAATATCTGATTTGACAAAGGTTTGGCTGTAATTCTCGTTGACTAATTTCTCAATCTCTCGAACGATTATATGAATAGTACTTGTTTCTGGAAAAGGAATATTTAATTTTTCTTCATCATGACTTTCTTCTCTTTCTATACCCGTTGAACTAAACGTTTGAATGTTAAAATATGAAAAAAAGGAAGAATTCAATATTCCTGATAATTGTCTTAAAGTATCTGTATTGCAAATTTTTATAGCAGTAAGTGAACTTTTAAATACAGAATCAGCAACACATAAGGCAGAAATACATTTTAATTTGTTATTATTCCCACCTGAAATTAGAAGCATTGGTGCTTTATATAATTTTTTATTCCGAACCCGATGCACAATCTTCTGTTGCCATATTTTTTTGTTTTCCGGATTAACCCAAAATTGCCGAATATCCGATTTTGTATCTATATATGGTTTGCCGACTAATTCAGAAGCGTCATTTTTGTCGCCACCACCAACCATTATTCCTTGTCCAATAATGAAATTTGAATCTTTAGTGACTATTTCTCTTATTGTAGGATAACTCTCTTTTAACCGTTTTATAAAATTAAAATCCAGATAGGAACCATAAACCAATACTTTCCAGAACCAATCAAATTCTTTCAAACGATTCTGTTGTACGATTTGAATATCATGTCGGTTAATCGTGAAAACTTTAAATAAAGAAAAAAAACGACTCGGTTTTAGTGCAATATGTTCTATGAGATTCGAGTCTGTTTTTCCATCTTTAGCGTCTTTAAAAAACAGCAAACAAGCTGGAGCTATAGCCTTATCATTCGATTTATCGAAAACTTCCCTCCTCACAAGTGCTAATTCAAATACTCGCTCTATTAAGTAGCGATGCAAAAAATATTTTCTGAATTTCACACTCTGTAAATTGTATAAAACTTTACTTGTGACGATTAAAGAGCATTTTGTATTTTCATCAGAAAAATCACTACTCCGTAATAAAAAGGCTTGCGCTATTTCCTTGTTCCCGATATCAATAAAAGGTTCTCTTTGTCCTTTTTCCAGTTTTTTTCGATTTTCAATGTATTTAACATATAAAGGCTCCTTTTTCGTTTTTTTCTTTTCATTTTTCCCACGCATCCATGGCGGATTACCGATAATGAAAGAAAAACCAATATTTTTTAATTCTGAATTAAAGGTTGCTTCTTGATTAAAATAATCATCACAGAAGAAATTTGTATTTAGAAGACTAGGGAATTTAAAAGTGGCTATTTCCGGTGGATTCATATAATCCAACAATGTGAGATATATAGAAAAAACAGCGACTTGTACAGCACTTTCATCTTTGTCAATACCGAAAATATTTTTTCTCACAATATCATTTATAGCAGCTTTAAATTGTACAGCGTTTTCGGTTACTACCTTATTGTTTGCAATATATTGCTCAATGAGTTTTCGCAATGTTTCTACGAGAAAAACTCCTGAACCACAAGCAGGGTCAAGCACTTTGCAATTGTTATTTTGTTTAAGATGTTTTTCAACTGTTTCTGATAAAATATAATCGACTAAAAACAAAGGCGTATAGTAAGCTCCTTTTTTCGCTTGATTTTCTAAACCGATAAAAGATTCATAAATATTGCTTATAAATTCAATCGGGATAATGGAAAAATCATATAAATCAAACAAGGATAACTGCCCAGAAGCAATTTCTTTGCTTTGCAATAGATCAATAAGTATGGTGTATGCATCCGATGGGATTTGTTCAAACTCGTTTTCGGACAATGGGAATAAATCGCCATTAAAGCCCTCTTGCGGGTCTGCCAAATAACGAAAAAAACGTTTTACGACTATGGGTTGTTTCAATAAATGGCAAAACTCATCATTCGTCCATGTTTTTGTTTTCCCTTCAAAATTTAAAATCACCTTTCTATCAATCAAATACCGAACAAAAATGATTTTCCCTAATAATGCATTTGCGATTTTATTATTTTGCTTTTTAGTTTCATCACCATCTATTTTTGAAAACTTTTTGAGAATAAGCGTTCGTGCTTCCCGTATGTTTGATAACAACTTATAATCAACCCGATTTTTATAATTCAATTCATTTTGGTATGTTTCCCATGTTTTTCCTGTAACTAATTGGAAATAAGTAAAATCGGTTAATTTTTTTTCGTTTCCTATTTTGTCTAAAAAGCCTTTATTTATTTCAGATCCAGACAGTTTAAAACCATTAAATATTTCGATACTTCCATTCTCAATAATAATAACTATAGGCGATTCATTGAAATTCCAAATGGTTTGGTGTAAATATTTCTTGTCTTTCGGATTCTCAAAAAATAAAATTAAAGGTTTATTGTCGAAACAAAAGAAAGCATCCGAATGACTGTGTTCCAAAAATCTTTTTACACGACTTGGAAATTGCAAATCGGTTTTCCATAACTCATTATTAGTATAATACAAACCATTATTTGTATCAATACTTAAATCTTGAAAAACAACTTCTAAATCTTTCATAATGAATTTTACCAATTTATTTAACTTTATAAGCTCTAAAATTTAGACCTTATTTTTTTAATCTCTTCGGGTTTTAATTCCCCACCGCTTGCGGCGAAAAAAACTAACTTTATATGTTCGAGAACAAGGAGTTGAAAAGAGTATAAAGTATTACATAAGTCCATTCGGTTGGAACTCTTTTGAAACGCACTGTCTCATGATACCTCGCTGCTTGCGGCGGGGTAGTTCATTCAAATGTTTGAATTTTCCGTTGTACTTCCTCTGTTTCCCACAATACCCTTATCATCTTTTGGTAATGTCTTATGTCTTCATAGCCAAGCTGTCTTTTTTTGCGGTCTTTCAGCCATTTTTGAGCAGGTTGGTAACCGCCTATGTAAAACTCCCACGCCTCGTGCGGTACATGCTCAAAATATTGTACATTGTTAATCCAGACCTTACCGTTTACATAATCCGGTTTTTCCACTTCATTGCTGCCTTCCTTCGGATATGTTGCCATATCTTTCAGTGGTTCAACGCCTTCAAGTAAATGTAATTGACGCAGTTTTGCACCAAGCACTGCCAATGCCCGAAATTGTACGGCATCCTGTGGATAGGGTATGCGCGGAAAGTCTATTTTCAGGAACTCTTTGTACTGTTCACGATATGCGGGGCTGTGCAATACAGCGTAGATGTAGTCAAGTATATCTATCGGTGCAAAAGTATTTTCAGTTAGTTCTTTTTCTTCGGTGTATTGCAAACCAATCCGTTGGGCGATTTCATCCACAATATTGATGTTCAGGTTAAGTTTTTGCTTTTCGTCTGCAAAAAAGTTGTCGGATTCGGGATAAAGATAGAGAGGAAAAATCACTCCTCCGCCTCTATAGTAAATATTCAAATCCATTATTTGCGATGTTACAAATACTAAATTCCATAACATAGAGCCCACAACTTGCCCCTGCCGTCCTATAACCAATCCAATATTTTCCCCTTTCAGAAAATGCTGCATAACATTTTCACGAGGTCTTTCCAGTTTCTTTATATCATAATAAACAAACTGATTATCAAAAGGGCGGTAGCTAATACCATGAATCAACTCTTTATCAGGATTTATACCAAAACTGTTTTTGATATTTTTAACTAATATATCTTTGTCGTCATTAATAAAAACAGGATCTCTCGCTGTTACGACCCCTACCGAATTAACAGGAAACAATTTCTGTACACTAAAACCATTTTCATATTCTTTCTGATTTTTGAAATCCTTTGCCACAAAAAAATACTGCGGAGCTTTCAACTGTAACTCATGCCATTCTACCGAAGCAAGGCTGTTATTAAGCAAAAAGCTATACTTATCATTACGCTCACCGTATAAATCATAGTGCAATACACGGGCAGAGTCGCCTGTCTTTTTCTTTTCCGTTTTAACAAATATGTTTATGCTGACACCTTCTTGTATATCAAACACATTTTTGTCTTTACCTCCATCGGGTGCAACTTCTTTCTTTCTGGCATTTCCATGCAAATCAAAAATATAAATCTCATTAAAAGTTTGCAGTAAGCTCCAGCGCATACCACGAAAGGTTGGATTGTCCAAAAAACTGTGATCATTAATGTATGCTAATACTCCTTCGCCATTTTTTTCTATAAAATACTGACCGTAGCGAATGAACTTTGCATAATCATTATTAATCCATTTTGAGTTTTTTTCCTGTAAGATTTCACCTGTCGGTTCCTTTTTATAATCACGCATCAAACTTTCAATCCATCTCCCTTTATTGGCACTCTCACCACTATACGGTGGATTTCCCAGCACCACCATCACCGGTGTATCTCGCTTAACACTGCTTGCTGCGTTGGCTTCATCGCTCAACCAGCGTGCAAATGGTATTATAGAATTTCTATCAGGCGCTTCTTCCAAGCTATTGGTTAGAAAAACACGTAGACGTTTATTAGGGTCGGCTTTGTAACCCGTTTCCTGCAACAGCATATCTAACTTAAGATGTGCCATAGCATAAGATGCCATCAATATTTCAAAGCCATTCAAACGGGGAATAAGATGCTCTCCGACATAGCCCTTCCACAAACCTTGTTGTCCGGCAAATTGGCTGTGAATAACCTTTACTATTTCTGAAAGAAAAGTACCCGTACCCGCTGCAGGGTCAAGTATTTGTACTTTGTGATACGCTACCTGTTCTTTTTTTACGCTTCCGTCCGGTTGTTCTACATTTCGTTCCACTTTAATTTTTGAAGTATCCGACAACCCTTGCGACAATCCGAATTGCTGTTTTAGAATATCGTTCACGGCTCGCACAATAAATTGCACTACGGGTTGCGGTGTGTACCACACTCCTCTACTCTTACGCAATGCAGGGTCATATTCGGATAAAAAAGTTTCATAAAAGTGAATAACAGGGTCATGCTGATGGTAGCCTTACCAAAATGTTTCATTAACTCATCCATATCCGTATAGTTGAACATATCTGCCAACGCATCTACTACCCAACGAATACGAGCATCAAGGTCATAACCCGCAATGTATTGAAAAAGTTTCCGCAAAAAAGGATTAGATGGAGGTATGAGCCTTGCTGCTGCTTCACGGGAAAAACCACTTGGCGTTTCATCATGCAGGCGTGCAGCAAACATACCATAAGCAATGGTTTGGGCATAAATATCGGCAAATCCTTTGATCGTAATATCGTGTATCAGCACTTCACGGAAGCCTTTCAGCTGCTCCGTAAGAGAACTGTCATCACTTTGTGTGGTATCCTCATTCAACGCTTTTTCAATGATTCCTGCCATCAATCGAGCCTTTGCCGCCATCATCTTTGACAGTTGCTCGGACGATCGAATACTTTGCCCCTTGTAATTGGTAAAACAGCCTATTATTCCAACAAAAGTTTCAAATTGTGCTGAGCCAGCTTCAATACCGTTTTTACCAACCTTACCGATTGTAACAGAAGTAGATAGTTCACCGTTTTCAAACAGCCGGAAGACTAAATAATCCGTGATTATCAGATTGTCAAGTGATTTTTTGTAGCGATCAAATTGTTCCTTATTCTGTTTGCCATCTAAATCTACGCCAATATCTTTGGCTTCAATGTATCCTATTGGTATTTCCTTCCGTGTAACGATGTAATCAGGTGCGCCGCAAGCAATTTGCTTTGGTTCGTTTATAATGGCTACCCCTTGCGTTATATTTTCCAACAATCGCTGCAATGCTGGGCGATAACTATGTTCTGTGGCATTTCCAGCCTTATATATTCGATTAAGTTCAACAATATACTGATTTAACTCATTTTGCATAGCAGTAATACAATATGTTTGTTAATAATCGTAAATCATCATTCACAACGATATATTTTTTAACAATTCTTTTTCTGAATAGTTCGGTCGCTAATAATTCTTTGATTTCTTCGATTGTTTTTGCCATGTCTATTTTATCTTTTCGTTTCTTCGATTATCAATTCCTTAAAACTAATTTACAAAGATACACTTCTTGCAAGTTTCTACCCGTAAAAACATAAAATATTTTTCATTAATATTTTTATAAGATGAATTTCAATGCATTATCTTCAATATTTTACTCACAAGTGTTAGAAAATGTTTTCGTCCGAAATAATCAAATCTGAAGTTTGACTATGGTATCATCAACGCCAAATGCTGCCATACCTGTGCCAAATGCTGCCACCCACCTCTAAAGCCTTGATTTTCGAAAATTATTCTTATATTTTTGTGTTGCATTACTATTGATGCGGAATTTAAAACAGAAGTATCATGTATATCGACGCAGAACATTTCGACTTATGTATGGAGAAGCTCTCCAAGAAATTAAGTGAGATTGCCAAAAACCTCAGCGCCTTGGTCAATACGACGGAAGTCTTCGAAAAGGATGACAAGATTCTGGACAATCAGGACTTATGTTTCCTGCTCAAAATGAGTAATCGCAGCTTGCAACGTTATCGCGCCAAAGGAGAATTGCCTCACTTTTTTATCGGTCACAGAGTCTATTACAGAACCTCCGATGTGCGGACGTTTGTTAACAGGCATTGCGATTATTGGCAGATTAAAGCCTTTGAAAATGGGACAAAAGCAAAGGAAGATTGACCTGCCTGCCGGATTTACCCTTTCCCTCCAAAAAAATATTTCCCTTTTCCCTGCGTCCCTGCACAATCCCTTTAGGAACGCAAGAAAAGGGAAATATTTCTGTTTTATATCTTAAATTTACATCAATCTACAATTGTCGCCCTTTCTTCCTGAGTTTAGCTTTCCGTCGGCGAAGTTCCGCATTGTATTCCATTTCTTTGGTAAAGTTTTCTGCCTCGTAATCATCGCTTCCTTGTCCCACATCGAAAAGGCTGAAGACTGAACCGGGAGATAATTCCGAACTTCCGTTTTGGCGGATGCTTTCCATCCCTCTTGGTTGATTATCCGTAGCCCTGTGTTCGATTTCATTCCTTTGTTTTGAATTGTTATCGAATAACT
>SNRY01000295.1_pt1 | contig 10930 bp, 14 predicted proteins | sample 4693421 | NCBI WGS metagenome assembly SNRY01 (sample SAMN11003215, study PRJNA524138) | termite gut metagenome | isolation source: Bacteroidetes bacterial symbionts from single cell of protist host amplifed... | host: Streblomastix strix ... | reverse complement strand
TACGCACACGTCTGTTACTTAAATGATCAATATCATCTACATCTGCTTTGGAATTAATTAACTCTATCAGATATTTAATGATTTCTATAATATCTTCTTTGGTAAGAACTTTGAGGTTCATATCTGTAGACAAATTCAGTTTCTTATTAATTCTGTATCTGCCTACATCACCAAGGTCATATCTTTTTTCTGAAAAAAACAAATTATTGATTACTTCACGAGCACTCGCATCGTCGGCAGGATCTGCATTACGAAGTTGTCTATAAATATATAAAACTGCTTCCTTTTCTGAATTACTTGGATCTTTTTGAAGCGTATTGTATATAATAGAATAATCCGATTGATTGACATCTTCTTTATGAAGAAGGATATTCTGAACTCCGGATTCTATAATTTCATCTACATGTTCTTGTTCAAGAACCGTTTCACGATCAATTATAACCTCATTACGTTCGATAGAAACGACTTCACCGGTATCTTCATCTACAAAATCTTCAATCCATGTTTTCAAAACACGAGCTGCTAACTTGCGACCTATTACTTTTTTGAGATTAGCCTTGTTTACTTTAATATCTTCAGCCAAGTTGAATATCTCAAGGATATTTTTGTCATTTTCAAAACCAATAGCTCTTAATAACGTTGTTACAGGCAATTTCTTTTTGCGGTCGATGTAAGCATACATCACATTATTAATATCAGTAGCAAATTCAATCCATGATCCCTTGAACGGAATAATACGAGCGGAATAAAGTTTTGTTCCGTTAGCATGTACATTCTGTCCGAAAAAAACTCCCGGTGAACGGTGAAGTTGTGATACAATAACTCGTTCGGCACCATTAATAACAAAAGTCGCTTTATCCGTCATATAAGGAATTGGCCCAAGAAATACATCTTGAATAACCGTATCAAAATCTTCATGATCGGGATCTGTACAATATAATTTCAGTTTTGCTTTCAACGGAACACTATATGTAAGCCCCCGCTCTACACAATCTTCAATAGTATAACGTGGGGGATCGATATAATAGTCCAAGAACTCAAGAACAAAATTATTCCTTGTGTCTGCGATAGGAAAATTTTCGGCAAATACTTTATATAATCCTTCGTTTTTACGTTTTTCGGGGGGAGTATCCAATTGTAGAAAGTCTTGGAATGACTTCAATTGTACTTCCAGAAAGTCCGGATATTCAAGTGGATCTTTTGTAGAAGCAAAATTAATTCTCTGATTTACAGTATTTGAAGGCATCTGTCAATGAATTAGTAGAACTTAATTTTAAGATATACAGAAAAAGGTTAAGAATCTTTATTGCAAAAGACTCTTAACCCAATTACCTAATTGTCAGGCAAATGTTATTTAAGTTCAACTTCTGCTCCAGCTTCTTCCAATGTTTTTTTCAATACTTCCGCATCACTTTTAGATAAGCCTTCTTTTAATACACTTGGAGCACCGTCCACTAAATCTTTAGCTTCTTTCAAACCAAGTCCACAAGCTTCTTTAACAGCTTTTACAACTTGAAGTTTAGCGGCACCCGCACTCTTCAATACCACGTCAAAAGAAGTTTTTTCTTCTACAGCAGCGACAGCACCTGCTGCAGGTCCAGCGGCTACAGCTACAGCTGCCACAGCAGGTTCAATACCATATTCTTCTTTAAGGATAGTTGCAAGTTCATTAACTTCTTTTACGGTTAAGTTAACTAATTTTTCTGCAAGAGTTTTCAAATCTGCCATTTCTGTATAATTTTAATGTTATTTTACAAAAGAATAATTCAATTTTTATTATCTATCGCCAAGAGTCTTAAGAACTCCGTGAAGGGTATCCCCTCCCGATTGAAGAGCTGAAATAAGGTTTTTAGCCAGTGATTGTAATAGTGCCACAACATCAGCGATAACTTCATTTTTGCTCTTGATACCGATAAGAGCATCTAATTGATTAGCTCCTATATAGAAACTTTCTTCCGCATAAGCGGCTTTTAAACCCGGAATTCCCTCCTTAGCAATACTTTTAATTAATTTAGCAGGCACATTTGCCGTATTACTAAGCATTATTGCCGTAGATCCTTTCAAAGTACCGTAAAGAGGAGAATAATCTACATCCAAACTTTCAAGAGCTTTGCGAAAGAGTGTATTCTTAACAACCACCAATTTGACATTTTCTTTATAACAAGCTCTACGTAAAACAGATGTTGATGCGGCATTCATTGCAATTACATCCACTAAATAGAAGTATGCATATTCTTGCAATGTAGCAGACAATTGTTCAATTATTACATTTTTATCTTCCTTTCTCATTGTTCCTCTGTTTTTAGTTAGCTTTCATCAATTGATTTTGGGTCTATTTTAATACCCCAACTCATTGTACTCGAAAGATAAATGCTCTTAATATATGTACCTTTAGCAGAAGTTGGTTTTAATTTGAGTAAGGTAGAAATAAATTCTTTCACGTTTCCACGAATCTTATCTGATTCAAATGAAACTTTACCGATAGAAGTATGAACAATCCCTGTTTTATCAACTTTAAAGTCAATTTTACCTTGTTTTACTTCTTTCACTGCTTTAGCTACATCTACAGTTACAGTGCCACTTTTGGGGTTGGGCATCAATCCGCGAGGACCTAAAATGCGCCCCAAAACACCAATTTTACCCATGATAGAAGGCATCGTGATAATAACATCAATATCTGTCCACCCACTTTTGATCTTTTCGATATATTCGTCAAGACCCACATAGTCAGCTCCAGCTTCTTTTGCAGCAGTTTCAGCATCAGGTGTACAAAGTACTAACACACGTATTTCTTTCCCCGTCCCGTATGGAAGTGAAACAACACCTCTTACCATCTGGTTTGCTTTACGTGGGTCAACACCTAACCGTACATCTATATCTATTGAAGCATCAAATTTAGTAAAAGATATCTCCTTTACCAGAGATGCAGCTTCTTTCAATGAGTATGCTTTCCCTACTTCAACTTTTCCTACAGCTAACTTTTGATTTTTTGTCAGTTTACCCATTTAATTGAAGTTTTTAATTTTAAACCGAGAACTCCCCTTTTACAGTGATGCCCATACTACGTGCCGTACCTGCTACCGTTTTCATTGCAGCCTCAATGGTAAAACAGTTTAAATCAACCATCTTTTCTTGAGCAATCGTTTTAATTTGCTCCCACGTTAATTCGGCAACTTTTTTGCGGTTGGGCTCAGCAGAACCACTCTTTAATTTTGCCGTTTCAAGCAATTGAATCGCAATGGGAGGGGTCTTAATTACGAAATCAAAAGATTTGTCTGCATAATAAGTAATAATAACAGGCAATATTTTACCGGCTTTGTCTTGGGTTCTGGCGTTAAATTGCTTGCAAAACTCCATTATATTAATTCCCTTAGAGCCCAATGCGGGTCCTACGGGAGGTGATGGGTTTGCTGCGCCTCCTTTAATCTGTAATTTGATTAGTCCAGCAACTTCTTTAGCCATTTTTTATTAATTTATAAATAAATATTAATGAAGAATACTCCAGTGTAACAGCTGTCTTATTCTTTTTCAACCTGCATAAAACTTAATTCGAGCGGTGTTTTACGCCCAAATATCTTTACCATAACCTTCAACTTCTTCTTTTCATTGTTTATTTCTTCAATAATTCCATTGAAACCATTGAAAGGACCAAATATAACCTTTACCGTTTCACCGACAGCATAAGGAATATTCAACTCTTTTACCGATTCTTGAAGTTCATCCACCGTACCAAGTATGCGATTCACCTCAGATTGTCTGAGAGGAACCGGTTTATCGGCACTTCCTAAAAAACCAATTACATTAGGAATATTTCTTAACCGATGAGCTATTTCTCCAACAAGATTAGCTTCTACCAAAATATATCCCGGAAGATAATTTCTTTCTTTCACAATTTTTTTACCATTGCGAACTTGATATACTTTTTCGGTAGGAATCAATATCTGAGATACATCTTCACCAAGGTTGCCATTTTTAATTTCAGCATCAAGATATTCTTTTACCTTAGTTTCTTTTCCACTAATAGCACGTAATACATACCATTTTTTTTCATTCTCAGACATCTAATACTCTAGCTTTTTTAATGTGGATAGATAACTTTTCCCATTAAGAATTGGAAAGTAAAGTCCATTGCAAATACTAACAATGCAATAAGTAGGGAAGCGTATAAAACAACTACTGCACTATTAGTCAATTCGGAATAAGTAGGCCACGATACTTTATGAACAAGTTCGTTATAAGATTCTTTAATATTAATAATTAACTTTTTCATGTTAAAAAGATTAGCACGGAAGGAGAGACTCGAACTCCCGACACCCGGTTTTGGAGACCGGTGCTCTACCAAACTGAGCTACTCCCGTAACTGAGCCAGTTCCCGTTAAAAGCGGGAACTAACTGTTGTTATGATAATATTTCAGTAATCTGACCAGCACCAACAGTACGTCCACCTTCACGAATAGCGAAACGAAGACCTACGTTTAATGCAACCGGATAAATCAATTCTACAGTAATTGTTACGTTATCACCGGGCATTACCATTTCAGTTCCTTCAGGAAGAGTAATTTCACCGGTAGCATCCATTGTACGCAAATAAAATTGAGGACGATATTTATTATGAAATGGGGTATGACGACCACCTTCTTCCTTTTTCAAAATATACACTTCGGCTTTGAAAGTAGTGTGAGGAGTAATTTTCCCCGGATGGCAAATTACCATACCCCGTTTCACTTCATTCTTATCAATACCGCGAAGTAACAAACCTACGTTATCACCTGCTTCACCGGTATCAAGGATTTTGCGAAACATTTCAACACCCGTTACAACTGATTTCTTACCATCTGCCCCAAGTCCGATAATTTGAACTTCTTCACCGGTTTTAATAATACCGGTTTCGATACGACCTGTAGCTACCGTACCACGACCTGTAATAGAAAATACGTCTTCAACCGGCATCAAGAATGGTTTATCAACATCACGCGGAGGAAGTGGTATCCATGTATCAACCGCATTCATTAATTCCATTACTTCATCTTCCCACTTAGCAACACCATTCAATGCGCCAAGTGCAGAGCCACGAATAACCGGCGTATTATCACCATCGAATTCATAGAAAGAAAGAAGCTCTCTCATTTCCATTTCAACGAGGTCTAACATTTCTTCATCGTCGACCATATCACACTTATTCATAAACACTACCAATTTAGGTACGTTTACTTGGCGAGCCAACAAAATGTGTTCACGTGTTTGAGGCATTGGTCCGTCAGTAGCAGCCACAACAATGATAGCACCATCCATCTGAGCGGCACCTGTTACCATGTTCTTTACATAGTCTGCGTGACCCGGACAATCCACATGAGCATAATGACGATTAGCTGTTTGATACTCTACGTGCGCCGTATTGATAGTAATACCTCTTTCTTTTTCTTCGGGAGCGTTATCAATAGAATCGAACGAGCGCACTTCCGAAAGACCTTTTTTTGCCAACACCGTAGTGATAGCTGCAGTCAATGTGGTTTTACCGTGGTCAACATGACCAATAGTACCAATGTTTACGTGTGGTTTGGTACGTGCAAATTTCTCTTTAGCCATAGCTTTATTTACTTATTTAATATGTTGATAATCAATTATTAATACTTATGAGAGCTGTTACTGGGATTTGAACCCAGGACCTCTTCCTTACCAAGGAAGTGCTCTACCACTGAGCTATAACAGCAACAGTTAGAGCGGAAGACGGGACTCAAACCCGCGACCCTCAGCTTGGAAGGCTAATGCTCTATCAACTGAGCTACTTCCGCAATAGTGTGGGCAAAGATGGATTCGAACCACCGAAGGCGAAGCCAGCAGATTTACAGTCTGCCCCATTTGGCCACTCTGGTATTTGCCCTTGTATCTAAATTTAGATTACCACTTTAGTACTATTCTCTTTATAATTCTTAAATTTCCAACTCTTTTTAGAGCCTCTTGTCGGATTCGAACCAACGACCCCGAGATTACAAATCACGTGCTCTGGCCAACTGAGCTAAAGAGGCAAGCCATTAATCCATTAAAGTACATCCGTTGCATTTTCAACGTAAACGAAACGGCGGCAAATTTAGTTATTATTTTTTATCTCACAAAAGAATTTAGTTATTTATTTGGCTGTTTCTCTTTATATTTGTGAATTTGCTTTTCCAATGCCTCAAGAGCATCGTCCACAGCTTGTTCAAATGTGTTACAAACTTTCCTAGCGTAAAGGGTTTCACCCAATACAAATAGTTTTATTCCAACTTCCTTGTTCTCAACAGTTTCGGGTTTAATAACTTTGAGTGACACTTCTGCTGTTGTTATATCATCGCAAAACTTTCCTAATTTATTCGTTTTTTTTTTGACAAAATCTTGCAATTGCTCTGATGCGTCAAAGTGAATTGATTGAATTCTAATATCCATAACAATAATCTCCTTTATTTTTAAGCTCTTGGATGAGCTTGTTTATATACTTTTTTTAATTCCTCAAAAGTAGTATGTGTGTATATTTCTGTAGTTGCCAAACTTTTGTGACCGAGAAGTTCTTTTATTGCTCCGAGTTCCGCTTCGTTATTCAACATGGTGGTAGCAAAAGTATGTCTTAATACATGAGGACTTCTTTTTTCCAGTGTTACTACTTTAAATAGATTCTTTCTTACAAGATTACCTACAATACTCCTAGAAAGTCGTTTACCGTTTTTTCTAACGAAAAAAGCACCCTGTTTATTGTCGGAAACCGCTTCATTTCTTATGCTGATGTATCGCAAAAACTCTTTTTTCAATTCGTCTCCAAAAGGAATTAAACGCTGTTTATTTCTTTTTCCGGTTACTTTAACGAGAGATGTAGAAAGATCTATGTCGTTGTCATTCAAATTAATCAATTCCAAAAGTCTTATACCCGTCATATAAAATACTTCGATGATTAAGCGGTCTCTACAAGCAATATACCCTTCTCCAAAATTTATTTCATCCAACAATTTATCCATTTCACTCTCTTTCAAAAACACAGGAAGGGGCTTTTTGTTTTTAGGACCTGTAATTTCAGACAGAGGATTTACGGTTATTTTACTTTGTCGCAAAAGATATTTATAAAATGAGCGCAAAGAACTTAATTTACCATTTACTGATGTAGCAGCATACTCTTTCTCCATGAGTGAAATAATCCATTCGCGAATTATTTCGGGTTTGACTTCTTCTACATCAAAGACATTCCTTTCCGCAATAAAACTTCGGAACTGCTCTATGTCCGCACCATAAATAGCAATCGTTCTTTCGGAACATTTTTGTTCATAACAAAGATAATCAAGAAATGTTTTTATCAACATAGATACATTCGTTACACACCCATTCAATTGGGCAACGAATGTATAAAAAGAATTCAACCGTTCAAAATAAATTACGAATAATCATTCTTCTATCTGTTGAAGTTTTTGAACATAAACTGCGTGTTCTTTCTTAAGTCTTTTGATTACAGAGGGTTTGTCGAATTGTTGTCTTCTCCTCAGTTCTTTTACAATACCGGTTTTTTCAAATTTTCTCTTAAATTTTTTAAGCGCCTTTTCAATGTTTTCGCCTTCTTTTATAGGTACTACAATCATTACAATTTATTATTTAAGTTATGATATTAATCTTAATAGTTCACACGCCGTTCAAATTTGCGTGCGAAATTACATAAAGTTTCTCTATCTCACAAAAATAAATTGATATTTAAACATGAAATCTTTTATACGATCTTAGTTTCTTACGGATAATTTTTTTCCTTTGCAAAAAAATATACAGACATAAATTATGAGAAGTTTTGCATCCGATAACAATTCCGGAGTGCATCCTTTAGTTATGGATGCACTTCTGCAAGCTAATAAAGACCATGCTTGGGGATATGGTAACGACAAATGGACCGATGAGGCTACTGCCAAAATCAAAGAAGTGTTTGGATTCGATTGTGAACCGTTTTTTGTTTTCAACGGAACGGGAAGCAACGTCATGGCACTGCAATTAATGACCCGCTCGTATCATTCCATTATTTGTGCCGAAACAGGGCATATTAATGTAGATGAGTGCGGTTCACCAGTAAAACATACAGGATGTCAGCTACGTCCTATCATCACTAAAGATGGGAAATTAACTTCAGAATTGATTTTGCCCCATTTGCACAGTTTCGGCGATCAGCATCATTCTCAGCCGGGGGTTATTTATTTGTCGCAATGCACTGAATTGGGAACGATATATACTCCTGAAGAATTAAGGGCTATTTCCGATTTGGCACACCAATATAATATGCGTGTTCTTATGGACGGGGCACGTATATCCAATGCTTGTGCCGCTTTGAACCTATCGTTACGTGAGTTGACAGTAGGTTGTGGTATTGATGTATTGAGTTTCGGGGGGACGAAAAACGGATTGATGATGGGAGAATGTGTCGTCATATTTGATTCTTCTTTGAATACTGAAGCGCGTTTTGTTCGCAAGCAAACAACTCAACTGGCATCGAAAATGCGCTATCTTTCTTGCCAATTTACAGCTTATCTGACGAATGATCTTTGGTTGAAGAATGCAAAGCGAGCTAATGCAATGGCAGGTAAACTTTATGAGGTGTTACATACGGTACCCGGTGTACATTTTACGCAGAAATGGGAGAGTAATCAACTTTTCCTTACTATGCCGCGACCGCTTATTGACAAGTTGTTGCAATCTTATTTCTTCTATTTTTGGAATGAAAGGGAAAATGAGATACGTTTGGTAACTTCCTTTGATACTACAGAGGAGGATATTGAAACATTTGCAGAGATAGTACGCAGTAAATCCTAAAAGAAGACCACCCAAAAACTATCAAAACACCACCCAAAAACTATCAACTGTTGGTTTTTCTCCTTTTATAAATCAATTATCAGCAGGTCTTTTCTATCAAAGACTCCTATACTTGCACCATGAAACTAAGTTTAGGCGTCAATCAATTTATCAGCTTAAACGATAAGAACAGCAAGGTTATGGATGGTAATTTCAACTTTAGAAAGGATTTAGTGCAGGTGCAAGATGAATTATTTCGCTTTGCCTATAAATTAACTGCAAATCACGATGATGCAAAAGATTTGCTGCAAGAAACTTCACTGAAGGCTCTGCACAATGAAGACAAATACATTCCCGGTACCAATATGAAAGGATGGCTGTACACTATTATGCGCAATATCTTTATCAATAATTACCGGAAGATGGTGTATGAACAGACGTATATTGACCAAACCGATAATCTTTATTTTCTCAATATTCCGCAAGTTCCGGAATCCGACAATTACAATGAAACAGAAGGGTTATATAGTTTGAAAGAAATATATCATACGATAAATACTTTGCCGAAGGAGTGCAAAGCTTTATTTCAGATGCACCTTGCAGGATTCAAATACCGCGAAATATCACAGAGATTGAAAATGCCTCTCGGTACGATAAAGAGCCGCATTCATCTCACTAAGCAAATTTTGCAGAAAGACTTAAAAGATTACGTTTGATGGGGGCATTTCTTACAATCAGACATTCAAAAAATAGTCTTTAATCAGCGTTATATATTTATCCGTATATTGCCGACGGGATATTTCCGTTAAAAGAACTTCCTCACTGCATTTCTGTTTGAAAAATGAAAAAGCAATAAGAGTTCGTTTCGCTGTTCCTCCGGGCTTAGTTATCACATCGAGCCGGCGAAAAGGAAACAAACCGTAATTGTAGGCAGCCGTCGTTACTTTGGTAGCTGTGATTGTAGGAATAATCAGAGTAAAAGCACCATGCGGAGACAACAACCGCTTCACTCCCTGCAATAAATCGGAATAGTTTAATTGGCTGTCATGGCGCGCCGTGTTGCGCTGTTCGTTGGGAGACTTTAAAGAACCAACAAAATAAGGAGGATTGGAAACAATACTATCGTATTTATTGTCCGAAACAAATGTTCTGAAATCAGCACAAACCACTTCTACCCTGCTACTCCACGGAGAGCGGATAACATTTTCATGGGCTTGGCGTGCCGAACTTTCATCTATTTCCAAAGCCGTAATAGCAGCGGGGCTTCGCTGTGCAAGCATCAATGCTATCAATCCCGTTCCTGTACCTACATCCAATATGTGCCGAACAGATTCAACCGGAGTCCATGCCCCCAGCAATACGCCGTCAGTTCCCACCTTCATGGCACATCCGTCTTGCCGGATAGTGAATTGTTTGAAGTGAAAAAGGGAGTTAGCCATTTTCAATAGATTCATTGGGGAATGATATGTTTTAGCCGCACAAAAATACTAATTTAACCCGTAGCACATTTATAAAAAAGAAAGTATTAGGATAAACGAGATAACCCCCCACTCTTCGCGATACTCTGTACATTATAACACAGAGGCACGGAGACACAGAGATACACTGTCCACTAACATACTCTGTGCTTCCGTGCCTCTGTGTTAAATACAACTCTCAACTTTCCATTTTCAACTAAATTTGGGCGTGCCCTACTCCCCCCCCCCTAATCGTTAATAACTGTTTAAGCGTTTATCATTCCTTAACATTCACGAAATAAACTTATACACCTGCCTCCTTCGTTTGTTTATTTTAATTGCATACCGATACGTATTAGTATCAATGATTTATATCCCATAATCGTAATCGATTTTTACTCGCCCCACTCCCTATTATTCCTTATTCCAGATTTTTCTGCCTAAAAGATACTTACACTCTTATTTAGTAAGGTACTAATATATACAAGCATCTGCAAACCACATTGAAAGCAAATTCCAACATTCCCCCACCCGATTGTAAGGATAGTTAAAAACGCATATAATAAATATTAAATCTGCAATCAGCTACCCTAAAAAGCAATATGCTACTTTTTTAGTTAAAAAAGTGACATTTTGTATTTTCCGATTTCTTGACAAACAGCCTTTTTTGACTCGCTTTTTTCCTT
>SNRY01000678.1_pt1 | contig 10937 bp, 11 predicted proteins | sample 4693421 | NCBI WGS metagenome assembly SNRY01 (sample SAMN11003215, study PRJNA524138) | termite gut metagenome | isolation source: Bacteroidetes bacterial symbionts from single cell of protist host amplifed... | host: Streblomastix strix ... | reverse complement strand
TAATTCATTATCCCTTAAATGAGGAACCGTCTTTAATTGCTTCATTTTACTCCTTTTTGGCAAAATTACAACACTTTATCATTTGAAACAAATTTATTTCATCATATTTGATAACGGTTTGGTATGACTTTAAAGATTTGAATGATTATTTGTGTCAAAAACCGATGATAAAACCGAAGGTAAAAAAGAAAAAATTGGGATTAAAACGATGAATAACAACACGTGGATGATACAGCGGGCTGCACCTGATTTTTCAGCGGAGCAAGTTTATGTTTTGGTAATACCAAAACCCACTTGCTCCCCCGAATGGGAGGTTATCCCGCTGGTCTAAAATGGAAATTTTCAATAAAAATTATCGTATGAAAGAAATAAAAAAGAGTGGTCGCCCCACCAAAGAATTAGGAGAAAAACGCACCTATATGCTCAGCGTTAAGATGGATTCTCGCGAATACTTTTCACTAAAGACGAAAGCCAAATCGGTAGGAATCAGCCGGAGTGATTTTATTCGCCAGTGTGTTGCCGGGAGTAAAATTCATCCACAGCTGACACTTGAACTGAACGATTATATCCGAAAGCTATCGGGTATGGGAAACAACCTGAATCAGATTGCCCGAAGAGCAAATGCGGAGGGATATATCAATGCGAGAAGTGAATACCTCTATCTGGCAGATAAGATTGATAATGTAATTGAAATGATTGAAGATGATGGCAAAAATCGTAAAGGGTAAGGCGTTCAAGGGTGTGGTTAATTACATTCTTGACAAACAAAAGGATACACAAATAGTCGATTTCGAAGGACTTCGCATGAAGAGCAAAGCCTCTATTACCCAAAGTTTCATAACCCAAGCAAGCCTGAATAGTCGTGTGTCAAAACCCGTTTGTCATATCTCGTTGGATTTTTCCGCACAGGATAAAGACAAACTGTCAAATCAACTGATGGGACAGATTGCTCGTGATTATATGAAGCAAATGGGTATCGTGAATACACAGTATATCATTGCAAGGCATTTCGACAAAGAACACCCACATATCCATTTGGTTTATAACCGTGTAGATAATAACGGCAAGACAATTACCGATAGCAACGACCGCTTCCGAAGTGAAAAAAACTGTAAGGAACTGACTGAGAAATATGGCTTATACTTCCCCACAGGCAAAGAGAATGTAAAAGAACACCGTTTGAAAGAGCCGGATAAAACCAAATATGAGATATACAATTCTCTCAAAGAATTGGTGCCAAAATGCAAGAACTGGCAACAACTAACCGCAGAGCTACAAAAGGAAGGAATAAAAACCGAGTTCAAGACCAAAGGTCATTCGGATGAAGTGCAGGGAGTCCGATTTGAGAAGAACGGGTATTTGTTCAATGGTTCCAAAGTAGATAAGATGTTTAGCTACTCGAAGATCAGCTATCAATTAGAGCAAAGTGTTCGTAGTCAGTCCACGAGTCATAGCCAGACACAATCCCAGTCACTGAGTAACTCAGTTGGTTCAGTAAAAGAATCTGTAGGCTCTGCTTTGGGTGGATTATTTGAGATTCAGCCCGGAAGTGGATATGATGAAAACCAGGCAGAATATCTTCGCCAGCAACAATTGAAGAAGAAGCCGAAACGCAAGTACGGACGACAGATGTAATAGACAACTAATAAATAAAATAATAGAAACATGAAGAATATCGAAATTAATGAAGTGTATACGCTTTTTGAAGAAATTAAAGGGCTTATCAAGAAAGGGAGTGATAACACTCCTACAGTTATTCAACCGGAAATAGAATTGCCGGACTTATCCGTCATAAGTGAATTGACAGATAAGCTACAGGAAACCATTGAAGAGGTTCGTAAGCCTGCAAAGACAGAATGCCACCATACATTCAGCATTACTTCGAACAAAGTCTTCTTTGGAGTAATCGGTATGGGTATAGCATTACTTGTATGCATGTTTGCAATACATTATCAACGAGAGAAAATCGCTACTTACAAAGACAATGATTTAAAATATCGCTATGTGAAAATACAAGGAGCAATAACTCCTGATAACATAGGACACCTGGAAAATATATTCGAAAACAAGCGAGATAGTGTAAAAGTTATCCGAAAGCAGGTTGAAAAGCATGAAAAAGCAATCATTGAAGAAGCCAAGCGACTGGAAAAAGCAAGGTTGAAGGAGCAAGAAGCGGAACAATTGAAGCAAGAAGCTGAAAGCCTTAAACAGCAGAAATAGCTTTCTACAACTGCCATACAAAACAGACAGGAATAGAACAACAAGTATATGATCTTAGTGTTCTATTCCTGTTTTTATTTGAGGTATTATGTAATGGTCTGATAACAAGAATGAAAAACAATACAACAATTTGTGTGTGTATTATTTCTATAGCATATTTTTGTTATATTTGTGTGTGCAATTTGTGTATTTCACAGGAAAATAATCCAATGGAACTGAATCGAATAAAGGAAGTGCTTGATGAAAAAGGGATTAAACAGACATGGCTTGCCGAGAAACTCGGCAAAAGCTTTAGTTCAATTAATGCCTATGCTTGTAATCGGCAGCAGCCAAGTTTAGAGATGTTGCATCAGATTGCACAAATTTTGCAGGTAGATATGAAAGATTTGATAAGAAACAATGTGAGAAAATAAATAAGATGCCAGAAAACAGTATAGATAAACAAGTAAAATCGAAGAAACGTGTAGCTGACCATGGCGAAGTGTTTACCTCCGAGCGGGAAGTCAATGCTATGCTTGATTTGGTAAAGGATGAGACTGAGCGTATTGATTCTCGTTTTCTTGAACCCGCTTGTGGTAATGGCAACTTTTTAGCTGAGATATTGAACCGTAAACTAAAAATAGTAGAGAAGCGGTATGGCAATGTTCAATTGCAATATGAACGCTATGCTATAATTGCCATATCTAGTATTTATGGGGTAGAGATTCAAGAAGATAACGCAATAGAGTGTCGTGAACGTTTATTTACTGTCTTCAATGATAAATATGCCTCTTTGTATAAGGATAAATGCAAAGAAGAATGTAGGCAAAGTGCTCATTTTTTATTGAATCGAAATATATTATGGGGAGATGCTTTGGACTTTACCAACCCTCAAACCAAAGAACCGATTGTATTCTCTGAATGGAGTGCGGTAAATGGGAGTATGTTTAAACGAAGAGATTATATATTTAGCCTTTTGGTAGAAAAAACACACCAATTCTCTTTATTCAATGACGAGGGCGAAGCAGCAGCCATAGACGAACCCATAAGAAATTACCCGTTAATTCACTTTTTAAAGTTAGGAGAAGATGATGCAAACTAATTATAATCCAGACGTACTCTCTTGTCTTGCCAATTTGAGCAACGACGAGGTTTTTACTCCGCCTAAGTTGGTCAATGAAATGCTGGATTTACTTCCTATAGAATTGTGGAGTAATCCTAATGCAACGTTTCTTGACCCTGTTTCTAAAAGTGGTGTGTTTTTGCGTGAAATGGCTAAACGCTTGATGAGCGGATTAGAAGAGCATATACCCGACAAACAGGAACGCATCAATCATATCTTCACTAAACAATTATATGGCATAGCCATAACAGAACTGACTTCTCTTTTATCTCGACGAAGTGTTTATTGTTCAAAGATAGCCAATGGTAAATACTCTGTTTGTAGCCAATTTGACGATGAACAAGGAAATATCCGTCACGAACGGATGCAACATACTTGGGAAAATGAAAAGTGTATTTATTGCAATGCAAGTCAGGGAAAATATGATCGTAAAGAAGATTTAGAAACTCATGCTTACAGTTTTATTCACACAGATAGGCCAGAAAAAATATTCAATATGAAATTTGATGTAGTTATAGGTAATCCCCCTTATCAAATGAGTGATGGAGGACATGGTAGGAGTGCTAAACCTCTATATCATAAATTCATCCAACAAGCAAAAAAAATAAATCCGAATTATTTAGTGATGATTATTCCTGACAGGTGGTTTGCAGGAGGAAAGGGCTTGGGTGATTTCAGAGATGAAATGCTAAAAGATAAAAGAATAAAAAGTATTGTTGATTACACATCATCTTCAGACGTATTTCCTGGAGCTGATGTACCTGGTGGTGTCTGCTACTTTTTATGGCAAAGTTCTTATTTAGGGAAGACTGAAATAGAAATAAGAAATGGGGCTCAAATAGACAGGTCTAAAAGATTTTTAGATGAGTTTGATACTTTTATTCGTTATTCGATTGCAGCAAAAATAGTTAGCAAAATTCAGAAAGTTTGTAACTCGTTTATGAATGAGCAAGTCTCAAGTAGAAAGCCTTTTGGCTTGGCAACGAATGATAGGCCAAAAGAAAAAGGGAACTTGCTATTGAAATACTATGGTGGCTATGGAAAGTACCCTAGAGAATATATCACAGTTGGAATAGATTTAATAGATAAATGGAAAGTGATTACTTCAAAAACTTCTTACGACCATGCTGGACAGCCAGATAAAGAAGGGAAAAGAAAAGTATTTTCAACATTAGAAATATTAAAACCTAATGAGATTTGTACCGAAACGTATATTGTTGTTGGGGCATTTGATAATGAAATGGTAAGTAAACATCTCTTAGATTACCTTAAGACAAAATTTGTTAGGTTTTTGGTTTCTTTACTTTCTTTCTCCCAAGATATTACAAAAGAGAGGTTTTCATTTGTTCCAGTTCAAGACTTTAATGAGGCATGGAATGATAAAAAACTTTATAAGAAGTATCTATTAACAGAAGACGAAATAGCTTTTATAGAAAACAAGATTCGCCCTATGGATTTAACTTCAAACGAAAATGAGGATGAATAAAAAAGATTTTTTTCCTCCTCGCCCCAAGTCCACTCCTACCATATATGCTTATGTGTTAATTGGAGTAGAAACGCATAAAGGCTTGTTGAAAATAGGATACACAGACCGTGATGCCAAAGTTCGTGTTAAAGAACAATTAGGCACAGTCAATATTGACTATAAAATAGTTTTTGAAGATAGTGCTATGCGAGGCGATGGTACGTCCTTTTCGGATCACGACTTGCATAGATATCTGCGAAAAAAAGGCATTGAAAATCCCGAAGGTGAATGGTTTTGTTGTTCTGTTAATGATTTGCGCTCAGCAATGCATGCCGTAAGGGAAAATATACTGAACGAGGAAAACCGTTCTCTTACTTTTACTATGCGTCCTGAACAACAAGAAGCTGTTAAAAAAACAAAAAATTATTTCAAAAGCTATAAAAAGGAAAATCCAAACAAGACACCTCATTTTCTTTGGAATGCCAAAATGCGTTTCGGAAAGACCTTCGCCAGCTATCAATTAGCCAAACAAATGAACTGGAAAAAGGTATTGGTCTTAACTTTCAAGCCTGCTGTTCAGAGTGCTTGGGAGGAGGATCTGAAAACGCATATGGATTTTGAAGGCTGGCAGTTTATTTCGAATAATAGTTTAAGTTACGAAGATGCTGACCATGCCCGTCCTTTCGTTTGTTTTGGTTCATTCCAAGATTATTTAGGTAAGAATAATGCGGGGGGAATAAAAACAAAAAATGAATGGGTACACGAGATAAATTGGGACTGCGTTATTTTTGATGAATACCATTTCGGAGCATGGCGGGAAAATGCCAAAGATTTATTTGGTAGAGATGAAGACGCTGAAGAAGAAATAAAGAATTTTGAAAAACTTCAAGAAGAAGGATTAACGCAAGAAGATAGTGCGGAATATTTGGAAGAAATTATTCCAATTACTACCAATCATTTTTTGTATCTGTCAGGTACTCCTTTCAGAGCAATTTCCTCGGGAGAATTTATTGAAGAACAAATATTTAACTGGACATACTCAGACGAACAAAGAGCAAAAGAAAACTGGGAAGGGGAAAACAATCCTTACTTATCTCTTCCTCGCATGGTGATGCTGACCTATCAGTTGCCGGACTCTATCCGAGAAATCGCATTGCAAGGCGAGTTTGATGAGTTCGATCTAAATGTTTTCTTTTCTGCGGAAGGAACTGGAAATTCTGCTCGATTTAAGTTCGAAGATGAAGTTCAAAAATGGCTAGATCTCATTCGAGGTTCTTATTTAGAAATAACAGTGGATAATTTGAAAATGGGAACACAAAAACCTCCATTCCCCTATTCACACGCTCCATTACTCAAGGTATTGAATCATACTTTGTGGTTTTTGCCAAATGTGGCTTCTTGCTATGCAATGGCAAATTTAATAGAACAACGTCAAAATAAGTTTTATCATGATTATAAAGTCGTAGTCGCAGCAGGAACACAAGCAGGAATCGGAGTAAACGCATTACCACCGGTATTAAAAGCAATGACTAATAATCCGTTGGAGTCAAAAACGATTACGCTTACTTGTGGTAAACTGACGACAGGAGTATCGGTAAAACCCTGGACAGGTATCTTTATGCTACGCAACTCTTCCAGCCCTGAAACTTATTTTCAAGCTGCTTTTCGAGTACAAACTCCTTGGGCTATTAAGAATCCTGATTGTTTGTCTCCCAATAAAGAAGAAATATTGAAAGAGGAATGTTATGTTTTCGATTTCGCTCCTAATAGAGCCTTGCGGCAAATTGCAGAATATAGCTGCCAGCTAAATGTCGAAGACTCCAATCCCGAAGCTAAAGTTGCTGAATTTATTAACTTTCTTCCTGTTTTGGCTTACGATGGCAGTTCAATGAAGCAAATTGATGCTGCTGGTATCTTAGACATGGCAATGAGTGGAACAACAGCTACTCTTTTAGCACGTCGTTGGGAAAGTGCACTGCTGGTAAATGTGGATAATGATACGCTTTCTCGCCTAATGAGAAATCAGGATGCAATGGATGCATTAATGAGCATTGAAGGATTCAGAAGTCTCAATCAAGATGTTGAAACTATCATAAATAAATCAGAAGCAGTAAAAAAGGCTAAGAAAGAGGCTAACGAAAAGGAATTGTCTTCAGAAGAAAAAAAGGAGATTTCTAAGGAAGAGAAAGAATATAAAAGCTTGCGCAAGAAGATACAGGAAAAGCTGATAAAATTTGCAACCCGCATACCAGTTTTTATGTATTTAACCGATTATAGAGAACGAAGCCTAAAAGATGTAATCAAACAGCTTGAGCCAGGACTATTCAAAAAAGTAACGGGACTTACCGTGAAAGACTTTGATTTACTGGTTAGTTTAGGTGTATTCAATGAAGCCTTGATGAATGATGCTGTGTATAAATTCAAACGATACGAAGATGCAAGCTTAGAGTATACTGGTATAAATAAGCACGAAGGTGAAGACATAGGCCTGTTCAGTACCGTTTTGAGTAGAGAAGACTACGAACTGACGTTTGTGAATGAAGATCTTGTAGAATATAATAAAGATAAGAAATATGACAACGAAAATTGAAATAAAGAACTTCAAATCGGTTAAACACGTAGTTTTTGAAGATTGCAAAAGAATAAACTTACTTATAGGGAAACCAAATGTAGGAAAAAGTAATATTTTGGAAGCTCTTTCTGTCTTTAGCTTGCCTTATGCTCGATATACGAAAAACAAGTCTCTTCAACAGTTTATCCGTTGTGAAAATGAGTCAGAACTTTTTTATAATGGAGATATGACAAAAAATATAGAGATACATACTGATGCAGATAAATTTGTTTTTCAATCAAATAAAACAAGTCATATTTCGCGTCTAAATGGCTTTCTTAATGAAAAATCAGTTGTAGAATTGACCAGTTCGAAAATTAAGCAAACAGGCTCTGAAATGCCGAATGCCGATGTAAGAAGTTACTTTTCCCCTTCGTCTTTTCAGTTTGAGAACACAGGAGTGAAGTTTTTACAACCAACGACTGGCAGTAATTTATCTTCTGTTTTGGATTCTTTGGAGGAAACCAAGAAAGAAATATCAGATATTCTCGCATTATATGAACTCAAACTGTCCTATGACCGTGCAAGTCAAGAAATAAAATTGTTGAAAACGATTTCGGACGGTAGTATTTATCTTGTTCCCTTTAATTCTATAGCTGATACATTGCAAAGGATAATGTTCTATAAAACTGCTATTGCAAGTAATGAGAATGCTATCTTAACGTTTGAGGAACCAGAAGCACATTCTTATCCTCCTTACATCTCCAAAATTACAACAGATATTATCTATTCAGAATCAAATCAATTCTTTATAACAACGCATAGCCCTTATGTATTGAATGAACTTTTAGAAAACAAGAAAGAAGATTTATCTATTTATCTTATTGATTTTGAAAATGGTGAGACTTCTGCAAGAGGACTTACGGAAGAAGAAATTGACGAAGTATATCGATTTGGTGTAGATTTATTCTTTAACTCAGAAATATTCTTGGCTAAATGAACGGACGCACAATTATTCCAGAGTGTTATGTGGATACCTGCCTCACAGAAACAATCACTGCATATCATAATCAGTTTAATCATCAAAAGGGTTGTGGAACTGTAAGTAGAGTTATGCAAAATAAATTTAGTGATACTTTCGCAGTAGGTATTATTGACAAGGACAAGCGAGAGTTGCCATACATTAAAGAGTTTGATTTGATTGCTTCTAACGGCTCTCTATTTCTGTATAAGCACAAGGGTAAACACCACTATATTATCCAAATCAGCCCTGCAATTGAGCAGTTTTTCTTGAAAGCTGCTGCTGAGAAAGAGATTGATATAACAACATATGGACTTCCCTCTGATTTAAAACATTTAACGAGGATAACTAAGCAAATATCAACGAAGAATGAGGCTGCCTTTAATACTTTCAAACGACTCTTTAGGGATATTTCTGACACTTCCGAATTTCAAAGATTAGCAGCTTTAATACAGTATCTTGGAAATAATACATACGCAGTAAACATCGAAAATTTGAGAGAGATTATTAACGGTTAGTATTCGCTAAAAACAACAAAAATATGGATCAAAATTCACAAAGTGATAAAAAGGCTCAAATGGACATATTAGAATCGCAGATTAGAGAGATATTCGGAAGAGTTGTATATTCTCATAAAACACAGGAGAAGTGTGCGGATATAGTCTTAATATTGCATAAAAGGTTGAAACTCCTTCTGATTGTCATTTCTGCTTTGGTTACAACAAGTTTCTTTATAAAAATATTTGGAGAGAACCAATGGTCTCTTATTGTTGGAGTAATTTTATCTACCATCTTACTTGGGTTGAACACATATACGAAGGATTATGATTTGGGCGAAATAGCTCAAAAACATACAAATGCAGCAAATGACTTGTGGGATATTCGTGAATGCTTTCTCTCATTGCTTACGGATATGAAAGCAGGATTGTTGTCTGTAAACCAGATTGTAGCAAGGCGAGATGAATTGCAAAACAGGTTGTATAATACTTATTCTGGTTCTCCAAGAACAAATTATAAGGCATATAAAGAAGCTTCAAAAGCTTTGCAAGTAAATGAAGAACTTACTTTCAGTGATGAGGAAATAAACTCTTTTTTACCTCAAGAACTCCATAAATTATAATGAAAGAATGGGTAAAACACAAGTCTTTAAAGATTTCCTTTCAAATCTTTCTATAAAAAACAAAGACGAAATATCTGGGAAGTATGAACGAATAACTAAAGCACTTAATCAAAAATATTACGGTACTCAGTCAGAAGTAAATAACTCACTCCAGGTTGGAAGTTACGGGCGCAAAACAGCAGTCAATGGTGTTAGTGATTTAGATATGATTTTTGAACTGCCATCATCTGTTTATACAAAATACAATAACTATTCAGGAAATGGACAATCAGCATTATTGCAAGAGATTAAAGCTGTGATTTCCCTAACATATTTAAGAACGAGCATCCGTGGTGATGGACAGGTTGTTGTTGTAAAATTTAGCAACTATCTCGTTGAGGTATGTCCAGTATTTAAACAAAAAGACAACTCTTATTTATATCCAGATTCTAATGGAGGAGGTTGCTGGAAAAAGACAGACCCAAAACCTGAAATAGATGAGATAAATTCATTTAATCAAGAGACAAATGGAAATTTAAAAAACTTAGCGAAAATGACTCGTGCCTGGAAAAATAAGTGTGGTGTTAAAATAGGAGGACTTTTAATAGATACATTATGCTATGAGTTTCTTGAAGAGTATGAAGATCACCAAACATCAAGTTTTTCTAATTACGATACCCTCATATTAGATTTTTTTGCATACTTGAAAAATTCTGATGCAAATAGAAAATATTGGTATGCCCCCGGGAGCAACCAAAGAGTATATAAGAAGAAGTCCAATTTTATTGCTAAAGCTAAAAAAGCTCATAGTAGCGTAAAAAGTGCTATAGAAAAAGAAAGCAATAATACTGTTTATTCTATCTGGCGTAAAGTATTTGGTTCTCCATTCCCTTATCCAAAACTATTAATGGAAGCTTCTTTAAATTATACTTCAAATGAAGAATATATTGAAGACTTATACCCTGTAGATATAACAAATATTTTAAGGATAGATTGCGAAGTTAACCAAGCTGGGTTCAGAACCGAACTTCTTCGAAAGATGCTAATGAAGCTAAAGGTAAAGAAGAAACTCAAATTTTTCATAGAATATACTGATACAGAGCGCCCTTACATAGTAAAATGGAAAGTTAAGAATGAGGGGGCGATTGCAAAACAAAGAAATAATTTCAGAGGACAAATATTAAATGATAATGGTAGTGAAACTAGAACTGAAAATTCAGATTTTGAGGGAGAACACTATGTAGAATGCTATCTTATTAAAGATAATGTTTGTATTGCGCGAGATAGAATTGATGTTCCTATTTCAAACATGTAACAATATGATAACTATAAAAGAGTTTGTGAAGTTAATCAGACGAGGCTGTCCAAAAAGTGGGCAGCCTCTTGTTTTTATTTGTTAAGCTGCTACGTTGTAAATTAGCGAAGGTTTGTTTTTATTAATCTTCTCTTGCCCATAGATTCGATATAGCAGGCTCAAAA
>SNRY01000677.1_pt1 | contig 10941 bp, 11 predicted proteins | sample 4693421 | NCBI WGS metagenome assembly SNRY01 (sample SAMN11003215, study PRJNA524138) | termite gut metagenome | isolation source: Bacteroidetes bacterial symbionts from single cell of protist host amplifed... | host: Streblomastix strix ... | reverse complement strand
CAGAATTAATTCGTAATTTTGTATGAGATTGTTCATTATGTTTAATCATTTGTAAGACAATTAAATATACGACTCTTTTGTCAAATGAACAATCTTTTTTACCTTTTTCTAAATGCACAACAGGTTTTTATAGATTCAAATTAGCTTATTAAGGCTTTCTTCACACTCCGTTACTCTACGCTAAAAAACTCCAATAAGCCAAAGAGTGTTTGTAAGTGGCTGATTATTAAAAGAAAAGCCCACCTTTACTCTTATTGGGTAACAAAATCGCCAAAAAACGACTTTTAGCGAGCTTTTGATTTTCAAAGGTACATCTTTTTTCAAAGCATCATACAAACACATCCATTATTTTAATAGTATCACTATTTCACAGTGGAGCAAGTTTGTGTTTTGGGTGTCCCAAAACCTTGTAAGGATGTCGGCAGTAATGCCCCGTATTACACCGCCAAATCACCCTTAAATATTCATTTTAAAGCCTATTTTCACGCTTTATTATAACAAGCAGCCTCTTCACTATCTCGCGCTATACATGTCTGAAAAACGCTTTTAAATGGCTTAAAAATACAATCCATAATCTACATGTACCGTATGCCAAAAAATAAAGTCTTTTTCACCCTACATATCCTACATGTACTACATGGGTGATACCCTGTTGCTTTATATCCTGCATATCTCACATGTACCGTATGAGTAGCCCCCACATAAGAATAACCCAAACCACCAAAGAGTAATCCGGGCTATACCTCGTTTTGTGATACGGTGGCTTTACCGTATATCTATTGTTCCATTTGGCTTACGGGGTTAATGCTGTTATCATTGCCGGATACGTTTACACCGACCAATACGCTGTTTGATACGTTGCCAATGGTCTGAACATTCCAATGTATGTGAATATGGATGCCGCCAGTCTCAACAAGTTCCTGCAATAATGGAAATGACTGTAATTCCAATAACAACGCTTGCAGGTCGTTTTTGTCAAAGGAACGATTAAAGCGTTTTGCTGTCTTGTCCTAAAATAGTTTTACCAAAAAAGAGTATAATAACCTTTAAAAAGTAAAGTTATGGTAGATCAAAAAGTATATACGCCTGAATTTGCGCGTATGGTAGCTAAATCTTATTACACAAGTGATAAGTCACTAGCTATAATCGGTAAAGAATTTACAGTAAAGACCTCTACAGTCTATAATTGGGTTCAGCGCTATAAGGTAGAGTTCTCTCAGGAGAAGTCCATTCAACAGGAAATTACTACCTTTAGCTCTGTAATAAATACTGATTCCCCCGTGAAAAAGAAAAAAATGACATCAGAGCAGCTGGAACAACGGAATCTGGAACTGGAAGCACAACTCAAAGAAGAGCAAATGCGAAGCATAACCTTGAATAAAATGATTGACATCGCAGAGCAAGAGTTAAAAATATCAATCAGAAAAAAATCTGGAACCAAACAGTCCAGGTAGTCAAAGAGCGTCATCCGAAGTATGGGGTAGATGCACTTTGCGGATTGTTTGGCTACACTCGCCAAGCATACTATGAACGCTTAAAGTATAAAGGGAACCAAATGTTGGAATCAGATATAATACTTACAATGGCACGAGAAGCCCGCAAGGATTTTCCTCGTATGGGAGCCAATAAATTGTTATTGTACCTGCGTCCCAAGCTCGGTCAAATCAGCTTGAAGATCGGGCGGGGCGCTTTCTCAGCACTGTTGGCAGATCACCATATGTTGGTTAAACGAATCCGAAGCAGACGTAAAACCACATTCTCACACCATCGGTTTTACAAATATCCGAATCTGATACGGGAATATGTTCCGACTAGCCTCAATCAACTATGGGTAAGTGATATTACTTATATAGAGGTCGGCTTTGGTTTCATATACCTATCCTTGATTACGGATGCCTATTCACGCAAGATAGTGGGTTGGAATCTGGCACAGGACTTAACCTCAGAGAATGCATTAAAAGCGCTCAAAATGGTATTGTGTACATTGCCCACCGGAGCATCGCTTATCCATCATTCTGATAGAGGAGTACAATATTGTTATGGGGCTTACATTAAAGAACTCGATAAACGAGATGTATTGATAAGCATGACCGAGAATGGAGATCCTCTGGAGAATGCTATTGCCGAAAGAGTCAATGGTTTCTTAAAGACCGAATGGATTGATAAGCAACACTTCAAATCGCGGGAGGAGGCACAATGGTATGTAAAACGGGTTATACAACTCTATAACACCGAAAGACCTCACCAGAGCATTGGTTATCTAACACCGGAACTGGTTCATAAAACCGGGATTAAAACTGAGCGTAAATGGAAAAATTATTATCTACAAAATAATGGAGAAGAAACTTTCCAAAACGCATTGTGTGATTCCCAAAGTAAAGCCATGTCAGAACAAACGACTAATTCATCTGAAAGTGTAAATCTACGATAGTAAAATATTATTTTCTATGACAAGTTTATTTAGTACTTTTGATAGTACATTTTTGTCAAGCAATGGCAGTTTAATCTTTTTACACTTAAAATGTAATGCTATTTTAGTAAAATGTCAAAGAACTGTAAAGCCCATTCAGGACAATGAATTAAATCTGTAAAGTTTTTTTAGGACAAGTCACCCTCCACAAATCGCTTCTTTATCCGATCAATTGTACGCATCCCTATTCGCAACACTTCACTTATGCGCTCATAGGTGACTTTATGCGAATATTCGCTTTCATCACAATTTAACAACACATACGCTGCACGAAATGCCTGTGAGAGGTGAAATCCTTTGTTGATTATGGGGGTTAACTCTTCTACTTCCGACCTGCTTAATTTAATTCGATACCGTGCCATTGCTTTTTGGGCACAAAGATTTAGATTCAATAAAAATACGTCATTTCAAAATTAACTTAGTAATTGTTATGAGATAAGCTGACTAATTTGAATTGTTTTCATATCTTTGTCTCATGAATGATAAGAAGAAACTATTAGCGAAAATAAAGGTATTCCTGCTCTATTTGGATGAACTTCAAAAGCGAGTCTATTTGGCTTTAGAGCCCAAGCGTCTTTGTCGAGGATGAAAAATAGTTATTGAGAGTTAGTTATTTATATCTCACCACACGATATACAAGGGGTTAAAGTAACTCCTTAGCGGCACAGTTAGCGAGGGAGCAAGATTAAGGCAGGAAGAAGAAAATAAACGAAAAAGATGTGTATTTATTACCACAACCATGCTAATTCTCTGCTGATAACCGCCGATGGGGGTGGGAGCAACAGCAGTAAAGGGAAACTATAGAAGCATGAACTACAGAAATTTGCCAATAAAGGGGGAATGGAGATAGAGGTCGTTCATTTCCCTCCGGGAAGCAAGTAATTGGAATAAAATAGAACACCGCTTATTTTCTTATATCTCAAAGAGTTGGAAGGGAAAGCCATTAGTAAGCTACGAAATTATTGTGCAACTGATTGGTTCTACCCAAACAGAGAAAGGGCTTGAAGTGGAAGGTGAGTTGGATATGAAAAATTATCAAAGGGATATAGGAATTAACGAGAGTGAGATGGAAAATATAAATAGGATTGGAAGTTCGTTTCATGAAGAATGGAATTACAGAATACAGCCTGTATAATTGTCCATTTATTCCGTGACAATTCCTAAGTTAACTTTTGAACGAACTATTAAGTAGTGTCTAAAATATAATGTTGTATTTTCCGCCAAAATAAGTCAACACTTCCGCCAATCGTTCTTTGAGATTCTGACAACAGCTATATGCATCAAAAGGTATCCATTGATACTTGATTCTTCGCCAAAGAATTTCAATTAAGTTCAATTCGGGAGAATAGGATGGTAAAAAGAAAATCAATACATCTTTTTCTTTCCATTCTTCTAATTTAGCAATGAACTTTTTTGATTTGTGAATGGGAGAATTGTCCAATATCACAACGGTTTTCTTATTTATTTGTGCCACAAAACGATCTATAAAACCGATAACTTTATCAGTATTGTAGGTAGATTCAAGTGTTTCAAAGAAAAGTTTATTCTTGCGGGTCATTAACCCGATAACAGTTAGAAGTTTTCCTTTAGCTGCCGGTAATAATATCGAATTTTCTTTTGTTTGTCATGCGTAAGGCACACTTGGTGTTAATCCAAAATGGCTCTCATTTCCAAGATCTATATATCCGCTGTCTTCCAGCGATTTAAGATTTTCTATTTGGGCTTGTTTAAGTTGAAATTCCTCTTTATTGCGTTTGCCCTTTAATGACAGTCGGGCTCTTTTCCAACTATAGTTGAGCTTCTTTTAAAAAATTCTGTAAAGTCTTTTTACAGATGATTATATTATGCTGCTCTTTGAAATAGGAAATCACATCTTTTAAATTGCGACTTTGAAGATCAACTTGTTCGCAAACCTCTTTTGAATAACCTTTTAGACGGTTTTTTACGCCTCTACCGGGTTTAATGGAAAGCGACTGTACACCCTTTAAAACCCAACTTTCAAATCACCGTTCGATAGTTCTTCGATTTACACCAAAAATCTTTGACAAATCTGTTATGGTATGCTTTTGATGTGATAAAAGAAGGCATTGACTACGTCTTCTAGCAGTACTGTTACTGCTTGTCCGCAATAGATGTTCTAATGTTTCTATTTCCTCTGTTTTCAGCTTTATATATCTCATTTTGAAACAATATATGCATTTTTTGTGAGCACCAAATAAATACGACATTATTTTAGTCGTATTGCTTAGAGCCTGTTTAAATTTCAATAAAATAAAAAACTAAAGAAGCTTCCCTATCAGCCGATAATTGCTTTATTTGAAGTGAACAAAACTAAAAATAAAGATGTATCAGACTGATTTAAGGGAAACCCAGTGGCAATATATACAGAAAGTATTGCATATCCAAGAAAGAAAACGAAAGCATGATTTACGTGTTATGTGGAATGCTATTTTTTATTTATTAAAGACTGGTTGCCAGTGGCGGATGCTTCCCTCTCATTATCCCAAATGGCAATTGGTTTATTACTATTATCGTAAATGGGCAGAATTGGCAGAATTTGATTTATTACTGGGCAAATTACGTGAAAATGTTCGGTTCCAACGTGGACAAAACAAGGAGGCAAGTGTAGGTATTATGGACAGTCAAAGTGTACGTTGAGGCAATAATCAATCCTTAAATGGTGTGGATGGAAATAAGAAAGTTAAAGGTGTAAAACGTCATATAGTTGTGGATAAGAATGGCTTTCTATTAGCTGTAATGGTTACAGTAGCCAATGTCCACGACAGCAAAGCCGCTTATTTACTCATGCGGGTTCTTAAAGAATTAGGTTCTTCTGTTAAGGTGATATTGGCTGATGAAGGGTATAGGGGGGCAATCATTGAAACAATCAAAAAGGTTTTTGGGTATGCGATACAAGTAGTTGTTAGTGCCTACAAAGAGCAAGGATTCAGACCGATCCATAAAAGGTGGATTGTAGAAAGAACTTTCTCTTGGTTTGATGATAACAGAAGGTTGTGTCGCAATTATGAGTTGACCTTTGATTCGGCAGAGGAAATGGTCAAAATCGCTTCCATAAGATTATTATTGAATAAAATTTAAACTGGCTCTTAAATAATGAATTACCTATATTAATTTAACAACACTAAAATTAAGTCATGAAAGAAAAACTCAGAATTTTATTTTGCGAAGACGACGAAACCCACTCTATCAATCCTGAAATTCCTATTATTTTCCTCATCGCAAAGACGATAAAGGAAAGTATCTTGGAAGGATTTAAAATTGGTGCAGATGATTATCTGACCAAGTCCTTCAGCATGGAAGGACTGTTGTTGCGTATTAAAGCTACTCTTCGCCGTGTGAGAGGGAAAAAACTTAAAGACATTCCTTTCTACAAATTAGGAAACTTCTTGTTTGATACACAAAAACAAACATTGTCAATAGGCGATAAAGTAATTAAGCTAACGACAAAAGAATGCGAATTGCTGAGCTTGCTCTGTGCGCATGCCAACGAGACCCTGGAACGTAACTACGCCCTTAAAACTATTTGGGTGGATGATAATTACTCCAATGCCTGTAGCATGGACGTATATATTACCAAACTGCGTCAACTGTTGAAAGATGATTCAGGCATTGAAATCATCAATATTCATGGAAAAGGATACAAACTAATCACACCCTCCATCGACGATCCGTTGAAGGAAGATGGGATACAAATACTATAAGCCATGTTGAAGATACTCTTTTTTTATATTGTGATGGCTGTCGGCTTGGTTTTCACAGCACAAGCCGCTGAAGAAGCGCGCTTGCTCCGCTTTCCGGCAACCAATGGGAATGAGATCGTATTCACCTATGCCGGTGACTTATACAAAGTCTCTGTCAATGGAGGAGAAGCCATACGGCTGACATCCCATGTGGGGAATGAGATATTCCCCCGTTTCTCGCCTGATGGTAAGACCGTAGCCTTTACAGGACAGTACGACGGGAATACCGAAGTGTATACCCTCCCACTTAGCGGAGGCGAACCGCTCAGACTGACTTATACCTCAACAAACAGCCGGGACGACTTGGGCGACCGCATGGGACCTAATAATATGGTCTTGACATGGACACCTGATGGGAACCAGATTGTATATCGCAACCGAATCAGCGGAAGCTTTGCCGGCACGCTCCAAACGGTAGATAAAAGGGGTGGCTTATCCGAGCAGATACCCCTGCCCGAGGGAGGATTCTGCAGTTACTCGCCCGACGGCAAACGCTTGGCATATAACCGGGTGATGCGCGAATTCCGTACTTGGAAATACTATAAAGGAGGTATGGCCGACGATATCTGGATATACGATCCCGGAAAGAAAACAGTTGAAAATATTACGCAAAACAACGCTCAGGACATTATCCCCATGTGGGTAGGCGAAAATATTTTCTTCATCTCTGACCGCGATCGGATTATGAATATCTTTGCGTATAATACGTCTACCAAAAAGACAGAGAAAGTGACTAATTTCACTGAATACGACGTAAAGTTCCCCAGCATCCATGGAAATACCATTGTATTTGAGAATGGTGGGTACATCTACAAACTGGATGCCACCGTACGTACTCCCCAAAAAGTAACGATCAGCCTCGCAGCAGACCATATCTACGCCCGTAGCGAAATAAAAGACGGAGGTAAATACATCACAGATATAAGCCTTTCGCCCGACGGAGAACGGCTGGCAGCTACTACCCGGGGAGAAGTATTCAATATGCCGGTAAGTAAAGGAGTCGTTAAAAATATCAGCCGTACACCAGGCGCTCACGAACGAAATGCATCCTGGTCGCCGGATGGGAAATATATCACCTATATATCCGACCTGAGCGGTGAGACGGAGATCTACTTACAAACCCTGTCAAGTGGGGAAACCGTACAGCTTACACATAACAACGATACGTACATCCGCTCCCACAAATGGAGTCCCGACGCTACGAAAATTGTTTATACAGATAGGAAAAACCGGATCAACTTGCTTGACGTAGCTACTAAAAAAGGGACCCTCGTACTGCAAGACGCCCTTAGCGAAATCCGTGGAGTGAACTTCTCGCCCGACAATAAGTGGCTCACCTATGCTCGCATAGCATCCAACGACTACTCTATTGTTTATATCTATAACATCGCCGACAAGAAGGAATATCCAATTACGGACAAATGGTATAAATCCTCTTCGCCGGTGTTCAGCACAGACGGGAGATATTTAGTCTTTTTCTCAGAACGTGATTTCGAACCCACCTACAGCGCCACCGAGTGGAACCATGTGTATACCGATATGGGCGGCGTCTATTTGGCCCTGTTGTCAAAGGATACCCCATCGCCTTTCTTGCCAACCGATAGCGGTACAGGCAAAAAAAGCGAAGCGAAAAAAGACAGTTCCATCGTATTTAACCCCGAAGGGATTAGCGATCGTATCATTAAATTACCTGTTACGCGGGGAAGTTACCGTAGCTTCTATTCGGATGGCGAAAAAGTATATTACAGCCAAAGAGGCAAAACCAAGGTGTATGACCTTAAAAAACAAAAGGAAGAGGAGGTAACGGATGCAAGCATGACGGTGGAAACAGGACGCAAAAAAGCCCTCTTCATGAAAGGTCAGAAATGGTATGTCGCCGATATTCCCCAAGGGAAAACAGAACTAAAAGAGGAAGTAAGCTTTGCCAATGTCAAGATCACTACGGATTATCCGCAAGAATGGACACAGATCTTCCATGAAGCTTGGAGGGCCATGCGCGATGGTTATTACGTAGAGAACCTGCATGGAGTAGACTGGAAAGCCATGAAGAAAAAGTACGAAATACTGATTCCCTATGTGAAGAATCGCATCGATCTCAATTATGTGATCGGCGAAATGGTTGGTGAGTTATGCAGTGGCCATGCCTATATCAATCCGGGTGAACTCAACCGGGCTGAGCGCATACAGACGGGCTTGCTGGGAGCCGAAATTTCGCGCGACGTCAACAGCGGCTTCTTCCGCCTTGAGAAGATACTCCCCGGAACATCCTGGAGCAAGGCCCTGCGCTCGCCCTTAACCGAGCCGGGCATAGAGGCTAAGGTTGGTGAATATATAGTGTCCATCGACGGGATACCAACTCAATCTGTGAACGACCTCTACTCGCTGCTCGTAGGAAAAGTGAACGTCCCAACGGAACTGTCGCTGAACACAAAACCGCAACTCGCCGGTGCTCGTAAAATCGTTATCAATCCCTTGGCAGATGAGTATCCACTCTACCATTATAACTGGGTACAAGAAAATATCCGGAAGGTGGACAAGGTTTCTAACGGGAAAATAGGGTATATCTACATCCCTGATATGGGTGTGGAAGGGCTGAACGAGTTTTCGCGTTATTTCTATCCGCAATTAGACAAGGAGGGCTTGATCATTGACGACCGCACCAATGGAGGTGGCAATGTCTCCCCCATGATACTGGAACGTCTGGCACGCGAGCCTTACCGTCTGACCATGTCACGCGGTTCTGTACGCATCGGGACAATACCTGATGCCACACAGGTCGGGCCTAAAGTATGCCTCATCAATAAATACTCCGCTTCCGACGGCGACCTCTTCCCTTGGGGCTTCCGCGCCTTAGGATTGGGTAAGCTGATCGGTACGCGTACTTGGGGTGGCATTGTGGGCATCAGCGGCTCACTGCCCTTTATCGACGGCACCGACTTGCGCGTTCCTTTCTTCACCAGCTATGATGCGAAAACCGGAGAGTGGATCATCGAGAACCACGGCGTAGACCCTGATATCCTCATTGACAACGACCCCATCAAAGAATGGAACGGAGAAGATCAACAATTAGATCGTGCCATACAAGAGGTAATGAAAGATCTGAAAGAACGAAAATCTCTGCCGGAAGTACCAGCACCCCGCATTTGGAATAAGTAGTAAAAAACGCCCCGCGGGGCGTTTTTTATTACATTTGCGTCCAGAGAATTTCGTTACAAGCGAATGAAAAAGATGCTGACTTAAAAAGTGTCTTATTCCAAAATAGGTTTACAGCATTTGATTAATAAAAAGTTATCAGTTTTAATAAAAAAAAATAAATCCGGCATAGGCTTACAAATCTGTTCGTGAAGGTATTGCTTTTTATTTTTTTTTAAGTTTTCCCCTGTGCCGTTCTGCTTCCATGGGAGTGAGCATGTTACAGCTTGTATGTGGACGGGCTTGGTTATGGATATTGATTATTTGACTGATCCGCTCCTTTGTCTGTAAGAAATCAGTATATTCTTCCCAAGTCCAACCATTCTGCCTTCAAGATTCCGTTCATACGCTCCGCTACGGCATTCTCATAAGGGTCTCCGTTCTCTGTCATCCTGATACGAATATAATTGCTTTTCAATAATTTTACGTAGTCATTGCGGGCAATATTGAGCACTTCTGTCGGAGTGATGAATAAGTCCTATACGTTTGTTTTCAGGGGTTGCTTCAATTGCCATTTGCAAAGCCATAATAGTTCCTTCGCTTTCAAGAGTATGATTCTGGGCAGTACCCTACCACTTTATGTGAATAGACCTCTGTAATAAGTGATAGATAAGCGAATTCACCCTTTACCTTAATGTAAGTAATGTCGCTCACCCAAAGTAAGTTGGGACTCTCAAAATCAAAGCCTCTGTAAATTAAATTAGGATATTTCTTCATCTGGTGACGGGAATCCGCGGTAAGAGCATATTTCTTTTGTAACGACTTACCATATGATTGATGGCATTTCTGCTCATACCATATTCTTCACTTAACATCTGAACTGTTTTTGAACCGCTCAAATACTCGCAAATTATGCGCTTTTTTACCAAACGTGGTAACCTTGATTTACTTGTTAATTCCATAATAAATTTACACGTTTTCTGTAAACCTATTTTGGAATGAGACAGAATAATTACCATTATTGTGGTATTTTTCATTTAATAAATACCATTTAACTTTGCAGCGTTGAAGTATACTATTCTTTCATTGATTTATAAACAATTTAGTCATAAAAAAATGGTTCTATTTTTCTTTACTGTACATTGCTTTTATTTCTGTAAAAGCATCGGACGAAAATGGCAAGTAAGATATTATCCGTATTAATATAGCGTCAAGTTTGCTCACCCTTTGGTAGAGCAACGGATTTCCGAATACGCGAAAGTCAATCCAAATACTCGCATTGTTATTGCGAATAAAGGTGCAAATTTGGGAAATATTGATTTTGCAGTTCAAAATGAAACAGACTTATACTATAATCGGTAATATATTGCGTAAAGCGAAGTATCTTTGTAAGCAAAAAAGGCGTCATGCTTAAACTGCAATTTACAGAATCCGATCGGCTGGTATTCCAATATGAAAGATACCATCATCCCCATCCACATATTCAGAAAAAGATGGAAGTATTATTTTTAAAATCATTGGATATAACTCTTTCCAATGCCTTGATCTGTCAGATATCCGGAGTAAGTCCCAATACAA
>SNRY01000676.1_pt1 | contig 11002 bp, 10 predicted proteins | sample 4693421 | NCBI WGS metagenome assembly SNRY01 (sample SAMN11003215, study PRJNA524138) | termite gut metagenome | isolation source: Bacteroidetes bacterial symbionts from single cell of protist host amplifed... | host: Streblomastix strix ... | reverse complement strand
TTGTTGACTCTTGCATCTTCAGCAAATGCTAAATATATTGATTTTGAAGCAATTGAGCCGTATATGGATTTTGTAAACATTATGACCTACGACATCGGTCGCCCTCCTCATCATCATTCGGCTTTGTATCCTTCGGAATTTACAAGAGACCTGACTTGCCAAAGTTCGGTGGAGGCCCACGTTAAAGCCGGTATGCCCATTCATAAATTGGTGCTTGGCATACCTTTCTACGGACATGGAACAGACAAGATTTCCAATTTTATTAATTATAAAGACATCATCAAGTTGGAAGGATATACCCGCAGATGGGATAATGCGGCGAAAGTGCCTTATCTCGTCGATTCTTTGGGGACGTTTGTATGTTGTTACGATGATGCGGAATCTATCGAAATAAAATGCCAATATATAGATATGCTCGGTATGCTCGGTGGTATGTATTGGGATTATGACGGTGACGACGAACAAGGGACGTTACAAAAAGCAGTATATGAAGGAGTTACGAAAAGAAGATAAAACTCAAATATCTTCCTTAATCTTGGTGGTGACATAAAATGTGAAAATGAGTTCATGGAACAAGTTAGGGTTATCTGTGAGCGGAATCCGACCATAACATATGATGACCATGAGAATGAATTCTATGACGGTCTCGGTGAGCGTTTATCGGCTGTGGGGTTTTTCATAGGCGAGTGGGCTATATGTGTACAAGGAAATAGGACAGGAATCAGTCCCTAATAGAATCACCTTTGAGACAAAGTAACAACTGATATACGGTAAACACCGTATCATAAAATGAGATATAACTCAGATTACTCTTTGGTAGTGTGGGTTATTTTTATATAGAGGCTACCGACTTGCTTTTATCCTTTTGGTTGAATTTTGCACCTTTTTGCGCCCCATCAAACAGAAAGCCCCTCAAAATCATCCGATTAAGAGGGGTTTCTCGTACTCGAAGGGGGACTTGAACCCCCACAGCCGCAATGGCCAAAGGATTTTAAGTCCTTCGTGTCTACCATTCCACCATTCGAGCATTATGTAGAATGTAATGAGCGGAAAACGGGACTCGAACCCGCGACCCTAACCTTGGCAAGGTTATGCTCTACCGACTGAGCTACTTCCGCATTTTAATGCGGTTGTAAAATTAAACCCTTTTTGTTTATCAGCCAAATAAAATTCAAAAAAGTTCTTTAGGTAGATTCGGTAGATTCAAGTATTAAATGCAACTTTATTATTTAGCATTTAAAACCATATCATGCAAAGCCATACATGATCGTGTTGTTATTTGCTTCGTTTTAACTATCTTCTTCCTTTTTTATCATTTTCTTATACCTGTCATATTGGGTATGAATCTTACGCACAAAATTATACGTCTCAATCCCCCGTAAATAGCCGTTTTTACATACCGGATCCGTATAGTATCCTTCATTGCTCTTCAACAAAAGGTAATGTTCCACATTACCAAACCATTTATATTTATCTCTTCCGTACTTCTCCGTCAAAGCCATTGCGTCAAAGATATGGCCATGTCCGGCATTGTAGGCAGCGAGAACAAAATACATACGTTCTTGCTTATTGTTAATTTTACGGAATTTCGTTTCCAGTACACTCAAATATTTGACAGCTCCCTTAATGTTTTCTTCCGGATTATTTTCTTTTCCGGCAGGTACTCCTACAAAACGAGCCGTTCCAGGCATCAACTGCATCAAACCTCTGGCGCCTGCCCATGAAACAACTTTAGGGTTAAAGTTCGATTCCGTAAAAGCAATAGCAGCCAAAAATCGCCAATCCCAGCCTATTTCTTTGGCATATTGCTTAAACAAATGGTCGAAATGAGAAATCTTTCCTTCCTCTGCCGAAAGGATTGGAGAATAATGAACGGTTTTATTCATTTCAAAGTATCTTTTAGTGATAGCCATATATTCCGGAGAAATCCGGCTTTTTTCATACCATTCATTGGCTGCTTGGGCAAGCAAGGGAGTGTTCCTGCGAACAGCCCACGAAGAACGCTGATCGAAGCTGATGGAAAGCTTGGTATTAATATTAGGAAAATAAGTTGCATTCAGTCGTGCCACCCGATTGTCGCAAACAGTATATTTTATTTCTCCTTTAGATACTTTGGAAATAAGAATTTCCGTAGTAATGCTATCGCCTTCCACACATTTTATTTGGATACCTCCACCTAATTCATTATTCAAATTGACAAGCCGGTCGTAATACTTACCGGAAGTTACATAGACCTCTTGACCGATAAGTTCGGTTACATCTTTTAACGGACGAATGTTTTGTTGTACAATTACTTGATGCGTGATATTTTCTTCACCGCAATAGATCATGCTATCTCTCAGTTCCTTTACAATGGGGAAGTTGTAAAGGATAATGTCCCCTTCGCCGTTAAGTAATTTCTGCGATAATTCCCAAACGTTCTTAACTGTTTTCACCTGAGCTTTTACTCCCAAACTCTTAGCAAACAATTGGCTGATCTCATACTGATACCCCATCTCTTCATCCCGATAGATAAAATAAGATGCCATAGCGTCGTTGACCGTGAGGATTACCAATTCACCACTATCTTTTATTTGCGGCAAATCATAATATGATTTATCTGTTACACCGGATTGTGAATGTTTACAAGCAACAAAGGATAACAATAGAAAAAAAAGAAGATTTAGTCTTTTCATGGAATTATAACTTTTATTTACAAGTTTAGTTTATTATACTAAACTAATGTTTCGCACCAGGTAAAACCCTCAAAAAAGATAAAAAAGTAATATATTTAAGCTAATAAATGATTTTCTTAGCAATGAATTTCTCAATTCGTTAAATATGCTACGAAACAAAGATATAAAAAAGATTTCAGAGTTACAAACCCAATAGTCCCTCGCAAGGGTTGATTATAATGTGATTTTAAGGGGCTGTAAGGCGTTGAAGATGAGAGAGAGCTTTTCGGAGTTCAACATCAAAGAACGCGGATATCGCTTTCAAGTAGATAGTAGTAAATACATTATTTTCACATCGGAAGTTTCATTTACCGATTGGTTTTATAATGGTGTGGTTTTTGGAAGGATTCTGTCCGGTGATATGGTGGTTGTGTCCTGAGAACATAATGTCGATATTTGCTTTGTTCAGTATCGGCATCAGGATTTTCTCCAAATGTCTGCTGCCATAACCTCCGCTTGCTGTAGGGGGAATGTGGAGGAAAACAACCCGCGCAGCAGCGGCTTTGAATTCCTCTGTTTCCACACATTGTTTCAACCACGCTACCTCCTCTGTTCTCCCGTAACTCTGAGGGTGTGCATGATGGGGTCGGTTCTTCGAGAACATACACGATACCAACAGGAGAGCTCATCCTGTATCTTTTTGCCATTACCGATTAACAATTATGTATCTACAAATGTAGTAACAAATTTCATTTACAATTCCATTAAAATGGATTGAACGTGACCGCGTCAATATACTGACTGAACGATCCTGATTATGGTTATCCCAAAGGTTTATTAGAAACTTGTGTTGTTGGTTTGGCTATGTTGTCACGCATGGATGTGTCGGCTTCGATATTCTTCATCCGGTAGTAATCCATAATACCCAGATTACCTTTGCGAAACGCTTCCGACATAGCTTTGGGTACTTCTGCCTCTGCTTCGATTACCTTAGCACGGGCTTCCTGGGCTTTTGCCTTCATTTCCTGCTCCAATGCCACAGCCATGGCACGACGCTCTTCCGCTTTAGCTTGAGCAATGTTTTTATCGGCATTAGCCTGATCCATCTGCAAGGCAGCACCGATATTTTTACCTATATCAATATCGGCAATGTCGATGGAAAGGATTTCAAAAGCAGTTCCCGCATCCAAGCCTTTACGAAGTACAAGTTTGGAAATGGCATCCGGATTTTCAAGAACCGATTTATGGTTTGTCGAAGAACCGATGGACGACACAATACCTTCACCTACGCGTGCCAAGATAGTATCTTCTCCGGCTCCGCCCACCAATTGGCGAATATTGGCACGCACCGTAACGCGAGCTTTGGCAATTAACTGGATACCGTCTTTGGCTACAGCTGTAACAGGAGGGGTATCAATTACTTTAGGGTTTACCGACATTTGTACGGCTTCAAAAACATCACGTCCCGCAAGGTCAATGGCAGTAGCCATTTGAAAAGAAAGTTCAATATTTGCCTTAGAAGCGGAAACCAGCGCATGTACCACTCTTTCGACATGTCCCCCGGCTAAATAATGGGCTTCAAGTTCGTCACGGGTGATTTTATTCAAACCCGCTTTGTGTGCTTCAATCATACCCGATGCGATGATGTAAGGCGGTACGTTACGTATGCGCATTAAGAAAAGTTGTATCAAAGAGATGTTCACGCCCGACACTTTTGCCGAAAGCCAAAGAAAGAAGGGAACATAGTGAAAAAAGATAGACAAAAAGATGATACCTCCAATGACTATTCCGGCAAGTACATAAAATGAATCCATACAGTTTTTATTTATGATTAAACAATTTACAATTAATTCGTCTTATTTCATTCGTTCCACCAGAATAACGCCTTCGCTTATCCGGTTCACAACGATAGGGGTCTTTTCATCTAAGAAACCGTCTATTGATTTCACTTCCATAACCATTCCGTCTATTTCGGCGTGTCCGATTAATGCCAAACGGGTGGTACATATTCCGGTATCACCCGGCTTTACTTTCTTTCCCTTTGTAGAGTCGCCTACGGTAGAAACAATGTTTTCCGTCAATGCAACCTTGTCCAATAGTTTCGACCGCATGAATACTATCAACGAACTTATACAAGTAACGGCAGAAATGGCGAGCGTAATACCCCCGCCCGTATTCCCCAAATGAACAAATGCATAATAGTTGGCATAGATAAGACATCCGATTGCAGCTATTCCTGCAATGCTAATACCGGGAATAAGGAACACTTCTACCAGAAACAGTACGATTGCGAGAACAAGAAGTACCGTAATTATAATTATATCCATATTTTTACTTTTTAGTTATATTCTTTTCTTCGTAGCGTACATTTACAACTAACCGGTCTAACTCTTCCGACATTTTATGTACTCGTTTCTCCAGATCAAGAATACCGGGAGACAACTTGGTTTGTTCTCCCTTATTGGCATGTGCATATTGTTCGCGTTGTTTATTTAATTTCTCTGTTTGTTGTTGGTAATCTCTTTCCAATTGCTTGTATTTGGTAAACAATTCACGGGCATGAATGGATTTGAATTCATTGAAACTGTAATAAGTATTTTTGTCATCTATTATAAACTCAAAATCAATTACCTTCTCTTGTTTCGGTTTCCGGCTAAGTGCTTCTTTTAAAGAATTCTTTGCTTGGGCTACTACTCTTTCGTCTTTCCAAGTTTCCTTTAGTGAGCGAAGTTGAGACAAACTTATGATATCCGTATGCTTCATTGACTCATAATTATATGTTTTCTTGAACTTGTTCGGAGCAAACACATATACGCAAACCTTGTCGTCGGATTGGTAACGATCGGAAGCAAACCATCCGAGATTATTGTATTCGTCTATCACGTACATATAATCATTGAAAGAGGAATTAAACGGCATACCTAAATTCTCCGGTGTCAGATAGGATTCTGCGCCGGAATTATAGCGGGTCACAAATATGTCATACCCACCAAGGGAGCCGTTGCCATCAGAGGCGTAATATATCGTAATTCCGTCTGTCAGCACAAACGGATAGTTTACATTGGCAGAATCGTTAATCGTATTCGGGAAAGGAATAGGCTTGCTCCATCCGTCCTGCATTTTTATTCTGGTATTAAGGCTTAAGGTGTTATCATTGCCTCGTTCACTGTAATATACAATATTCCCACGTTCCGTTTCGTAAACGGTAGCTTCACGGTTACCGCTTGTTTTAAAGAATTCTTTATACGTGTATAGTTTACCGGATTCTTCACTGATTTTGTACGCTTTCAGGAAATTTTCCTTGTCAACTACAAAGCTGTCGATAATACAGACATCTTCTACTCCTTTCAACATGCGGGCATATATTTTACATTCGTCAAGAAGTTTTTCCGTTTCATACGTGTCCTCTTTCTTTTTTTTGAGAAGTCCTGTATATGTTTCATAGCATCTGACGGCATCATCAAAATACCACAATTCCTTGTATGCTTCTCCCAAAAAGAAAGGAGCATTTTGAATATCTTTTTTCATGGCTAATTCCAATGGTTTGATGGATTCTACCGTTTCGCCGGTTTTTAAGCAACAGACACCGTACCAATAATTATAGCTTGCATTTGTTGGTGCACCTTTCAGATATTTCTGAAATACCGGTTTGGCTTTATCATATTGTTTGTTGATAAACATTGTCTTAGCTTGTTCCAAAGTTTGTGCGGAAAGTGATAAAACGCTGCAAAGCAGAAAAAAAGTCAAAGCAAACAAGGCACACTTCTTCATATTCATAGTTTAACACTCATTGGTTTTCAATGTGCCAAGATACGAAAAGTTTAGAAATAATACCCGTTTTTATCATTTATTCTTAACTCCGCAACTAATTTAACAATGCCCAAAACAGTTTGAATCTCTTTCGGAAACTCTGCTATATATTCGTCAACCGAATTCATACTATTACCACTTTTTCATCGCTCTAAACGGATAGTGTCGCAAATAAAGAATTTGTTATACCCATTTACAATTACGATGCTATTGGAAATCCACGTGCATTTCTATTACACCTTCTCTATTATCAACCCTGTCCGGTAAGCAGTTATCAATTTGTTCAAATCTTGAATTTGTGCAATAAGAACTTTCCCTTCATCGGTATCTTTCACCATCACCCGTTGCGAATTAAACTCTATTACAAACCGGGTGGACTTAATATCGTGTCCCTCTTCAATCACTTTTTGGGTGGACTGGAACGGTTCATGTTGCACAAGCTCCAATCCGCGGGAATGATACACAAGCGTATATCCGGCGATACCTGTTTCGGATTGGTAGGCTTTGGAAAAGCCTCCGTCGATAACCAACAACTTGCCATTGGCTTTTATCGGATTTTCTCCTTTAATCGTTTTTACCGGTACGTGTCCGTTAATGATATGTGCGTGTTCTCCCATCACGCCGAATGCTTCCAATATCATGTCACATGTCTTTTCTTCGTTTCGAAAAGTATAATAAACCCCTTTGATTTCCTTATGCAACTCCTTATCGACCACAAAATACCGTTCAAAAGTAGCCATTTTATCCTTGTCAAAAGGAGGAGCATTTTTACCGCACCACAAATACCACAGATAATCCAACGCAAAACTTTTGTCTTCCGTGCCGTCTTCACTGAAATAAGCCGTGCGAATCAATTGGTCTGATTTATCAAACAGGCTTTTTCCCCAATACTCTTTTCCTTGAATAAGAACGTGCTTGAGACTACCGTCTTCATTCAGAGGAACCGAAGCATGATAAAGCAAATTGGAATTGCATACCAAATACATGCTCCCGTAAGTAAACAAGCAGCGGATATGCTTTCTCAGCTTCTCACTGTTCACAAACGAAGCATGCAGTTTATCCATTAAGTCCCGTTCTTCCTCTGTTAGCCGGTAAGGGTGGGCAGGGTCTATTGTCGGGAAAGAGGCATCGCACATCTCATATTCCTTATTATTATACACAAACACTCCCCGTTCAAAGTCAATCCTTTCTAAGAGTTTCCTATCTTCCATGCCAAATTCCGGACGACGGTCGATAATCTCCGCTTCAAGCTTAAACTGAATCATCGTGATGGCTTTGTGCATCTGGGAAATCAGGCGTAATGTCTTTTTACTGTGTGTGGCATCGGCAAGATTTGTTTTAGGTATAAAAATCTCACAGGGATCATCTGTATACGTTTCCATAGCAAAAGTAGCCAACGGAAGTAAATTAATGCTGTAACCGTCTTCCAACGTTTCCATATTCCCGAACCTCATACATATCCGCACAACATTGCTTATACATGCGTCATTGCCCGCCGCCGCTCCCATCCACAATATATCATGATTACCCCATTGAACGTCAAAATGATGATAGTTGCACAATAATTCCATGATATGATGCGCTCCCGGTCCCCTGTCGTATATATCCCCTACAATGTGCAGTGTATCTATGGTCAACCGTTGGATAAGGTTACACATTACCGTGATAAATTCGTCGGCACGTTTGATACTGATAATCGTACTGATAATCACATTAATATAGGCATGTTTATTCGGGTCAACGGTCGATTCATGCAAAAGTTCCTGAATGATGTATGCAAACTCTTCGGGCATAGCCTTGCGCACTTTTGAACGGGTATATTTGGAAGATACGTTCTGACACACTTTGATTAGTTGATTAAGCGTTATCAGATACCAATCGTCCAAGTCCTTTTCCGTTGCTTTCACTAATCTTAGCTTCTCCTCCGGATAATAGATCAGTGTACAAATCTCTTTCTTTTCATTTTCGCGCAAGGTATGACCGAAAATTTCATTTACCTTTCTTTTTACCGACCCCGACCCGTTTCTGAGCACGTGTTGAAAAGCCTCATATTCGCCATGAATATCTGTTAAGAAATGTTCTGTTCCTTTAGGAAGATTAAGAATCGCTTCCAAGACGATAACTTCCCTGCTGGCACTGCCTATGGTCGGATATTTTTGTGAAAGCAATTGCAAATAACGCAAATCGTTGACAATGCTTCCGGGCGTAATAAGTTCTTGAATTGGCATGGAATAAATCTAACAGTAAATCTTTTTAAGAGCTTGTTTAAGATTGAAACATATTTCTAAAAGAACTCCAAAGGAGTTATATATGTATGGAAAAGTCCGAATATACTACTTCTTTCGACTCCGTAGGAGTCGAATATTACTTTCATTTGCTGTTTATCCGAAGTACCAAAAAGCAAAAAGTAGCGGAAAATTCTTTACCGTACCGCAATTGTAAAAAAAAGAAGATGTAAAAATCTGTGAAAATCAGTAGGCTTAACTACTGATTTTCAAATTATTAGTAGGTTCCTGTCGGAAGTCCGAATACAGGTACAAGGTCGTCCAACTGTTTGTCGGTCATACCTTCGGGTTCAAAACCTGCCTGTTTGGCATAGAAATATATTTGAGCAGACTTGGAAAGGGTATCAATCATATCAAACGTTTCGATTACGTCATCTCCCACTGCCAGGCAACCGTGTTTCTCCCACATCACTACATCATGCTTTTCAAGCTCTTTGATAGTAGCGTTGGCGAGTTCCATCGTTCCCGGTATTTCATACGGAACGATACCTACCCCTAAAGGTACTATGATACGCGTTTCCGGTATCATAGACCATAGTGTATGTGCCATCACATTAGGCTCTAAGAACTTTTTGACGTGCGTCAAAGCAATTAAATCGGTGGGATGAGTATGACAAACCACTTTGGTATCGCATTTGCGCACCGAACGCATATAATTGTGCATCGACAAATGAGAGGGCAGTTCGGAAGTGGGAGCAATGTCATTATCAGCAATAACATCGTAAGCATCTCCCGCAGTATTTAAACGAATAATCGAACCGTTTTCCATCGGAGCCGAAGACACGTAGCGCATACGTTTGCCCGTTCCCGTTACAAAAAAGAAATGTCCCGCCAAAGCGGTAAAGGTAACAGGCAAAGATACGGTTCGCAAAGCAGGACGAAGTTTGTCTTCCGCTTTAACCAATTCGGTGATGTTTACGGAAATGTTTCCTCCGTTGCGTTCCGCCCAACCACGCTGCCACAAATACCCGGCAACTTCGGCTATCTCACTTATCTGTTTGTCCAGTGCAACGTTATTATTTAATATCGAACTCATCGTATTTTATTGGTTATAAATCGTTTTCCCGGTTTAAAAAATTAAACTTGTGCCATCGCTACTACAATGATAGATGAAATCAGCACGATCAATCCAAGGATCAAAACACCGATAGTAGCTTTTTTTGCCCCTTTCCATTCTTTGAGAATGATACCCCAAACGTTGCTGAATGTTACGTTGAGCGACATTAGGATGCTCCAAGAGAAAGCTAACAAAATGGCGCTGCCTCCTAAAAAGCTCTTACCCATTTCCAATCCGAAAAACTGAGAGTACCAAAGGATACCGGCTAACGCACAAAACAATACGTTATTAATCAACACATTGCCTTTAACGGACAAATATTCTTTTCCTGTCTTGTTTTTGATGTTCTGCCAAATACAATAAATCGCATTGGTACAAAACCCACCGAGGGTTACTAAGAAAATAACGGGCAACCCGCTGTAAAGCGATTTTACTCCTCCTGCAAAAGCAGCTTCTTTGATAGGAGTACCCGCATCAAGACCCAAAGCGAAACAAGCACTCATTACACCTGCCAACAAAGCCACCAGCAAACCTTTTGTCAAAGCAAAATCTTTAACGGCAGCCTTCTTTTCTTCTTCACTCATGTTTTTTGAACGCAAACTTCCCGCATATCCGATAACGGCAATACCCGACAACGTGATACATACACCGATAAGCAGCAACAACCCTTCCGCGTGAAACAAATCCTTACCGGCAAAAATGGCAGGAAAAAGTGTTCCGAAACCGGCACAAGTACCCAAAGCAATACTTTGCCCCAAAGCAACGCCCAAATAACGCATACTCAAACCGAAAGTTAAACCTCCGACTCCCCACAGTACGCCGTAGATAATTGACATGGAAGCGCCTCCCGCTTGCCATAATTCAAACAAACTACTGTCTGCAGGGATAGCAAGTAATGTTCCCAAAAACGGAAATACCAACCAGGCAAAGCAACCCTGAACCAACCAGAAACTTTCCCAACTCCATTCTTTTACCTTCTTAATCGGCACGTATGAACTGCTTTGTCCAAAACTGCCGATTGCGATGATAATAAGTCCTATTAATATATTCATAACTGTTTTATATTAACTATGTTGGTTACCGTTTGAAAGTAACTTCGTTTTCGTACTTCTGAATTTCGGTAATGAATTCTTCGCCCACCGGTACGTCATTGTTTAAACAGATCATATCCCATACGGCGTTCCAAGGCAATGCTT
>SNRY01000675.1_pt1 | contig 11005 bp, 12 predicted proteins | sample 4693421 | NCBI WGS metagenome assembly SNRY01 (sample SAMN11003215, study PRJNA524138) | termite gut metagenome | isolation source: Bacteroidetes bacterial symbionts from single cell of protist host amplifed... | host: Streblomastix strix ... | reverse complement strand
GGCGGGCTTTCAGAAAAACATGCTGTTTCTCTAAAATAGTGTTCAATCATTTAAAAGCATTTGATTTAGCGTTCTTTTATATCAATTTTGGCTTTGTATAAAACAGCATACTTTGTGAAACACCACCAAAAAGGCTAAACAAGTTCTCTAATTCAACATCAATGATTGATGAAAAAGTTAAATCGGATTTAATCTCAAAAATTATTTCAATGGAACGTATTAGGAAAGATTTTTAGTTAATGCCCAAATACTATAGCTTGTCATAATCCGCATACCATCAATCACTATCCTCAGTGTTTTTCGGGTGATAAAAAATCACCTTGAAAACACTTTTTTCATTTGCATTTCATTCATTAAAAACAAATAATATGAACGCAAATGAAATTACTTTCGATAGTCTGCCAAAGGCGGTAGCCTATCTTGTTGATGAAGTGGCAGCGATTAAGCTGCTAGTGGAAAACCAACAGACTCCGCCTCCTGTGAAGCCTGTCCCGATTGGCATTGATGATGCTTGCCGGATTATTGGTAAAGCCAAACCTACTGTGTACGCACTCGTGCGAAATAGATTACTTCCCTGTTACAAAAACGGCAAGAAACTCTATTTTTTTGAAGATGAGCTATTGGAATGGATTGCCAAGGGTAAAAAGAAGACCTTGTTGGAAATTAGTGGTGAGGTGGAAGCCGGTTACAAAAAACATTTTAAAGGCATAAGGCAATGAATCTGTTTGACTTACTCGCCAATTTTTGGCGATTGGATGAACAACAGAATTTTAGTGCCAACGAAACCCGTTTGTATTTCTTTCTGATTCATTTGGCTAATCGCTCGTTTTGGGCGGAATGGATTGAATTTGCAGACAAGAAAATGGTTGCCAATGCCAATATCTCTTTACAGATATTGAAATCCGCTAGAGAACGGTTGAAAGATGCCGGGCTGTTGAATTTTATTCCTGGGGGTGGGTTTAGGGTTAAAACTAAGTATCGGATTTTAGCACCTAATTCTGCACTTAAACTCTCACACTATAATATAAAGACTAAAGACAAAAAAATTAATACTGATTCTCATGGAAAAAGAAAAGGTTTTGTCTATTCGGGAAGTGATTTCGACTAATCGGGATTTCTACCAAGCCCTGCAAAAAGACACCCATGAAATAGTTTCCGGTGAAAAAGAAAAAAAGCAGCGGAGACGATTGCTTTTGCCTTTGGCATATTCCGATTTCAGAGAGCTGTTTCTTTCGTTTGGAACGTGTTGTTTGTTTAATCGAAATCAGGATAGAAGTTTTGTTATTGATCGTAACAATGAATTGGTAATTGAGCAACTTTATTATTATGCCACACATAATCCATCCTTTGCCGGAGATTTGAACAAAGGTATTTTGTTGCAGGGTAAATACGGATGTGGTAAAACCATCCTGCTTGAAACTTATTCATCGCTTCACAATCATATCGTGAAAAAATTCTGTTTGAATCAGCCCTTGCTTTTGTTTATCAAGTCGATGGAATTGCAGGAACAAATCATGAAGCAGTCGGTAAAGATGTTTGTTCAGCGACCATTGATCATTGATGAATTTGGTCGGGAATCAAAAACGGTTCAGGACTATGGCAACATTAATCGCCCCATCTCCGAATTATTGAGTTTGAGGAGTGATGCCGGAACGCTTACGCATGGCAATACCAATTTCACTTTGGATACGCTTTCGTCAGAAGAATTTTATGGCAGAATGATTGGAGACCGGCTCAAAACGATGTTCAATTTTATCACCTTGCAGGGTGAAAGTAGAAGACGTTAAGATATGAAAAAGCATCTATCCAATGGCTCTTTGAAAAAAAGCAATGTAGCAAGAGGGAACCGGACAAGTCCTGTTCAAACCTCTTGCCCTGCGGGGCTACTTGCTGTCAGTCAGCAAGATGATAAAAATAAATTTTATAAAGGCTTTTATGACTGTAATCCATAAAAGTATATCAATCAAGTAATTAGCATAAACAATCCATATAAAAATTTTATAATATGGAACAAAATAAGCATAAAACGACTTTAACCACGGTTGGAGTTGACCATTCAACCAATCGCCAAATAGATAAACTGTGCAACGCTATAATCTAAAAAAGGGAGAGATTGTTAAACTTGCTTTTGAGTACATGGACAAGGCAAGTATCAATCCGTCAGAACCGCCGGAATCGGTCAAAGCTGAACTGGCGAAAATAAACAAACGCCAAGATGATTTGATACGTTATATCAGACATTTTGAAGAAGAACAGTTGAATCCAATGATTCGGGCGCCACACTCAATAGCCGTCCGTTTCGACAGCATTGTCAAATCTCTAGAAACGCTTATCCTTTCACAATTGGAGAAAAATCAGGAAAAGTACAATACTGTACTGCATAAAATAAGTGACCAATTCAGCAAACATGCCGATGTTATAAATAATCAGGGGAAACAAATCAACTCACTATATCAACTATTGAAGCAGGATAATAAAAAGTTGTTGGAGTTGATTGTACTGTCTGCCGAATTAGCAGCCTGTGGTGTAATGGAAGGAAAGCGAAAAGAAAACCTAAAGGCAGAAATCTACAAATTAATCAATACTGAGTAATGAATATTGACTTTCCGCCCCCATCTAATGGAGTCTATAATAATGCGGGCAGTAGCCGACAGTTGGCAAACTACCTCGAACATGAAGATATGAAGCGAATGCAAAAAGGCGTTTACACTGAAGGCTTTTTCAATCTCTCAGAGGATAATTTGTATAAGAACCAAGTTGTTAAAGATATTGATAGCAATATTGGTCAGCTACTGAAAACAGATGCCAAGTTTTACGCTATCCATGTCAGCCCATCTGAAAAAGAATTGCAGAGGATGGGCAGTACCGAGCAGGAACAAGCCAAAGCCATGAAACGATATATTCGGGAAGTATTTATTCCCGAATACGCCAAAAACTTCAACAAAGGATTATTGGCAGAAGATATTAAATTCTATGGAAAGATACATTTCGACCGTAACCGATCAAACAATAAGCTAAATATGCACTGCCATTTGATTGTAAGCCGCAAAGACCAGTCCAACAAAGTAAAGATGAGTCCGCTTACCAATCACCGAAACACAAAGAAAGGAGCTATCAAAGGCGGCTTTGACCGTGTAATTCTATTTGAGAATGTAGAAAAAAGTTTTGATAAGCTATTCGGCTACGACCGACAGTTAACCGAAACTTTTCAGTACTGTAATACGATGAAAAATGGCTCTGTTACAGATAAATTGAGAATGCAGGAGAAAGAAATTGTTGGTACGGACATACAGCCCAATGTACAGTCGTTCAGTCAACTAAACGACCAATTGATTGATCAATCAATAAATCAGTCAACCAATCAATCCACTTTTCTTGATGGAGTATCAACATTATTTTCTATTCTGCCATCGGCTAAAGACAACACTTTACAAGAAGACCAACAGCCTCTGAAGCCTAATAAAAAGAAGAAGCGAAGAATAATAACTTAAAAAATATTCCTTTTTCATTCTGCAAACAAAGGTGTATTCCAAGAATAAAACGTCAACACCAAGCCGCAAGCGGTTTTACATGAAATCTCCACACCTGCGCTAGGCTTCGGGTAGTATTTCCCGTAAAAGTGTTGCCTTATTTATTCTTTCCATAGAAGAGGTGTTTACAGAGTGAAAAAGGGAAATAATATATAACTACACGTTAATCAAGCACAAACAAAAAAATCATGGGATTGATTAATGATTAGATATTGTTGTAAGTTGTAGTGTTATATCTTATAATATTTAGTATATTTACAAAATAAAACTTGTAATAAATCCTCAAATGAACCGAATAAAAGAAATTTTAGAAGAGAAGGGTATAAAACAAACATGGCTGACAGAGCAGTTAGGGAAAAGCTTTAATATGGTGAATGCTTATGTACAAAATCGGCATCAACCACCAGTAGAAGTATTGTATAAAATTGCATATATATTGAAAGTGAGTGTGAAAGACTTGTTAGTAGAAAACAAAATAGAAAACGAATAAAGCGAAGTATGAGTAAGAAGTAAAAATCAAAGTATAATAAATGTAAAAAATGGATGACAAAAATTGTAATTTAATTTCAATAGTAACTGTTCGTTTAAAGAAAAACAACTCAACTAATTCACCTATTGGGACGGGAGTTTTATGTTACGAGAATGCCTTAGAGGACAAAATATATGTACTAACAGCTGCTCATTGCTTATTTGAAGACGGAGAGAAGTTTCAACAAAAACTTGATAGTATTTGTGTCGATATTTACAGTCCACAAGAAAAAATGTATAAATCCATTACTATTAAAAATATCAACGAAAATCTTTTATCAAAAAATGAATTTGAGGATGTTGCAATAATTATACTAAATAAAGAAGAAGTAGATACAATTAATCGCTCTATCCCTAAAATACAAGTAATAAAAGAACGAAAATCTTTTAAATCATTTAATATAAAAGGATTTCCAAAAGCAACAAAAGGAGAAGAACTTGCCGCAGTTTCTGCTACATGGTTACAAGAAATGACTGAAACAAAACGCCTTCAACTTCAAACGGATGCTGATTATACTGAAACTAATGCAGAAGGATTCTCAGGGGCGGGAATCTTTTTAGAGGCTAATAATGAAATTTATCTGTATGGAATTTTAACCCGTTATAGAGGGGAAGAGAAAGGAAAAGTTATTTATTGCCAGTATATTGATAGTATAAATGACTGTTTAAGAAAAAATTTCTTACCATTAATAGATTATTCTTATTTAGGAGAAAACGGATTAACTTCCTCTTTTTTTGCTAATCAAGTAGAACGAGAGATTAAAAATCTTGGACCTCGATTCAATGAGAAATTAAATTTCGAATTGCCTATAGTTCAAATTTTTAATAGTATATCCAATAATACTGTATACCACCAAAATATTATCACAAAAACAGATAAGTGGTTGACTGAAAAGGAATATAGAAAATTAAAAGACAATGAATTTCTTGCAGAGGTTGAAGTAGAATTAGAAACACTACGACAAGAAACAAAAAATTGGTTAACTGAATTTCACAGTCATTTGGTTGAAACGGAAATTATACTTTTGCCATTAATAGAAAAAGTCAAAATATTCAATAAAAAAATCTCGGATAAATGGCATGAAATATATGACCTTAGCATAAAAGTGAAAGATGAAAAAGATAAGTCAAAAAAATCATTCGACTCGGAATTAGGTAGGTTGAGAGAAATTCAAGATGCCAATAGAGAACTTATTGAAAATATTGACAACCTAAATGTTAATTTGGCAAACCACCCGACATTAATCATTCAAGGAGAAGCTGGATGTGGTAAATCTCATTTGTTGGGCGATATTGCAACGCAAAGAAAAAATCAAAATTTGCCTACGATTTTGTTATTGGGCACTACATTTTTCAATACAACAATTGAGCAAAATATTCTCAAAAAATTAGATCTGACATGTTCCTTCAAAGATTTTCTTACAAACCTGAACAGCATTGGACTGCAAATAAACTCAAGAGTATTGATACTTATTGATGCGATAAATGAAGGTGCAGGTGTGGATTTATGGAAAAATCAAATTGCAGGATTCATTGATGAAGTTGCTAAATATCCTGCTATTGGACTGGTTCTGACAATTAGAAGTACTTATTTTCACGATATTATTCCTGTCGATTTTAAGTCAAATCCAAATATCACGATTATTACACACGAAGGTTTTAAAGGAAATGAGTATGAGGCATTAAAGTTATTTTGTAAGCACTATAAATTAAAACTTCCGAATTTTCCAATTTTAAACCCTGAATTTTCCAATCCTTTATTTTTACACATTATTTGTGAAGCAGTTAAAGACTTGCCTGATAAAAGTTTTCCTAAAGGCTTTAATGGTATCAATAAAACATACGAATTATATAAGAATTCATTGAATAAAAAATTTGAAGAGAAAAGACCTGAGTATAAATATCAAAACGTTGTATCAAAAGCAATAGATAAACTGGCTCTTACAATATTCGATACAGAATATCACAGTTTAAATGTATCTGAAGCGGTAGAATTATTTAATTCCGAATTTTCAAGATTTCCTCTTTTATTTTCAGACTTGATTGAAGAAAGTGTTTTGGTAAAAATGAGGAATGAATACGATAGAGAAAATCCGAAAGATATTGTTTTCTTTTCATACCAGCGGCTTGGCGATTTCTTTATGGCAGAGGAATTGCTAAAACCATACAAAACAAAAAAAGAAATTAAAAACACTTTTGCAAATGATTCAAGATTTCAGAAGATTACAAATGAATATCAATGGTCGCAGAGAGGTGTTGTAGAAGCATTCGCGATTTTGCTTCCGGAAAAATATGATTTAGAACTATTTGAATTGATTGATTTCTTTTTAGAGAACAATGTCGATAAAAGGAATAAAGAATGGCAAATGGCGCATACATACGAATCTTTTACTCGAATATTATTAGATAGTTTGAAATGGCGAGATTTAGGTAGTATTAATGATAAGAAAATCACCAATTGGCTTCAAAAAAATTGCAGATTAAGAAATGAAGAATGGTGGTATACACTAACAGAACTCGCTGCAATTCCCAATCATCCTTTCAATGGAGATAGATTGCACAGAATATTGTTAAGATACTCAATGTCAGAGCGAGACGGTTTTTGGCAGAATTATATTAGATGGTATAGTGGTTACAATGATAACAACATCGCATTTCCATTACAACGTTTAATTGATTGGGCTTGGTTACCTAATGTTTCAGTTAATATTGATTTTGAAACAGATCGATTGGTCGCTCAAACTTTAGCGTGGGTATTGTCAAGCACAGATATTGCTCTTCGGGACAAAACAACAAAAGCATTAGTGAATTTATTGGAACAACAGCCGGAGTCTCTAATAAAAGTATTAACAGCATTTGAAGATATTGATGATTTGTATATTTTGGATAGACTATATGCGGTAGCTTATGGCTGTATTTTACGAACTGAAAAAGATGATTCTATCAAAATAATCGCTCAATATATTTATGATGCTATTTTTAAGAACGGTAACCCGCCTGAACATATTCTGATTAGAGATTATGCAAGAAATGCGCTTGAATATGCGATTTTTAAAAATGTAGAATTGGATGTTGATGTAGAACTAATCCGCCCGCCATATCATTCACGATGTAACTATACACCTCTTTCCAATGAAGAACTTGATGAAAAGTATAAGCCAAAAGAAGATAATGGACATTGGAGAAAAAATGAATGGGGTATTACAGCTATACTTCATTCTATGACAACTGAATATGGTCGTGGCACAGGTGGATATGGCGATTTTGGTCGTTATGTCTTTTAGAGTGCTGTCTCAGATTTTAAATTACCCAATGAATTAAATGCTGATTTACTAAGTAATCTTGCTGTTGAATGGATATTTGAAAAATATGGATACAATCCCAGAATACATGGAGAGTATGATAGTATGGTATCTGATTCATACTACAGGCACGAATATAGAATAGAGCGAATAGGGAAAAAATATCAGTGGATTGCTTTGTATCAGATTCTGGCAATAATTGCAGATAATTACAAAATAAGAAATAGATGGTTTTTTGACAACAAATACAATTCATATAAAGGAGCTTGGCAATTATATGTGCGCAACATTGACCCTGCCTATATTACGAAAAATAAAGATGATGACGAAGATGATGGAAATCACATAAAACAGAACAGTAAAGAATGGTGGGGAGACTCAGAATATATCCATTGGAACTATCCTGATTCCGAGTGGATAAAAACAACAGATGATTTAATAGACCCCAAACAGATAATAGAAAAAAAGGATGCTAATTCAGAAGAATGGCTACAGTTGAAACATTTTATTAAATGGCAAGAACCTAAAAAGATTGGAATAGAACGCTATGACGGCAGAAGAAAACAAATTTGGTATCTTATACAAGGTTTATTAGTTAAGAAATCGGACAAGAAAAAAATAATCAATTATCTCAAAAATAAAAACTTTTGGGGCAGATGGTTGCCTGAAAATAGAGATGATCACTCTAGTTTAATTAATCGTGAAAAATTCTGGTCGCCTGCCTATCTTGATGTTGACAAAAATGATAAGAAAATTTGGAAGACTATTCAAGATACAAAATATAAGGTTATTGTTATTACTGAATCCGCAAATGGAGGAGTTAAAGATGACAGATCAGGTGCAAATCGTTCATACAATATACCGTGTAAATATATTTTTGAAGGGATGAAGCTTCAATATGCACCAACAGACGGAAATCTAAAAAATATTGACAATGAAACTATCGTTACAAATAGTAATCCGCGAGGTGTTTTGATGCGAAAAAAGGATTTAGTCACTTTTTTAAAAGATAATAATTTGGATATTATTTGGACTCTTCTCGGAGAAAAAATGTCTTTTGATAGTAGTCAAAGAGAGGAATCCTATTTTACAGTTCCTTGTGGAGTGTATTATTTTGAAAAAGGTAAATTAGAAGGCGAATTAAAAATGTACGTACGATAGAGACTAATTATGGAATTATTTTGTTATCAAGCCGAATGTGGCGATGCCATTCGCATAAGATATATTGGTGATGATGGAAATTCACATAATATGTTTTTTGATTCTGGTTATGAACGAACGTATCGGAATATTTTAAGACAAGAAATTAACACACTTATTCAAACAGGAGAAAATATTGATTTGTGGATTGTTTCGCATATTCATGATGACCATATCGGCGGTATAATGAAATATATTAAAGCTGTTAAAGCTGAAGAAATAGAAGACATAGCAAAAGTCTGGTTTTATAATTCACCCCGGCAATATCCTTTTTATTCTGAAAAGAAAAGTGATAATATTTCTTCTGCAATGAGCATTGGTCAGGGAGATAAATTATACAATTTCTTGAATCAGAACAACAAGCTACCTAAAAAAGATATTACTACGGACTTAGAGGCTCAAGATTTTTTTGGAATGAAAATCCATATACTTTCCCCGACACCATTAATCATTAGAGAATTAAGGAATAAGTATCAAACAGGTATTCCTTTTGAGAAAAATGAAATTAGTACAATCAGTTATGCTACTTCAGCTATCAGATATGATTATCACAAAAAAATTGAAGATTTTAATTTAGATGATTTTAATGAAGACCCCTCTTTAGAAAACAGGAGTTCAATTTCTCTTTTGCTTGAATTTCAAAATAAGAAGATATTATGGCTGGCAGATTCACATCCAACAGTTATAATTGAATCATTAACTAAAATGAAATACTCCAATAATAATCCATTAATGTGTGATTGTGTGATTGTGTCGCATCATGCAAGCAAAAACAACAATAGCTCTTTACTTTTTGATATGATAAGATGTGATAAATATATTATTGGCAGCAATGGTGAAAACAAGCATTGTCTGCCCAACAAAGAAGTTTTAGCAAAGATTATTAGGAATAAGAATAGGGATTTATCCATGTCATATTCTCTATATTTTACTTATGACACCTTAAATTTGAAATATATATTTGAATCCGACGGTAATGATATTTTCAAAAAATGGTATTTCAATCCAATTTATTCCAGTAAATCTTACATAAATATTGAATTATAGACCAATCAACATAAGAGTTTATATGCTATTAAAAGTAATTATTGACAATGAAGATCGGTATACCACTGAATAACAAAGTAAAATAATGAGCAGCAATACAAAAATATCAATCCGTTTCTTCGATGATCGGGAAGTCCGTGCAGTTTGGGATGAAGAAAACAACAAATGGTGGTTTTCTGTCTTGGATATTGTCGCTGTTCTTACAGGGCAAGACGACTACACCAAAACACGAAACTATTGGAAGTATCTCAAAGGCAAGTTTCGAAAAGAAAATAATGAGTTGGTTAGTGTAACTAACCAACTGAAATTAACTGCGTCCGATGGAAAGAAATATTTGACTGATACTCTTGATAGTGATGGAGTAATTTCTCTTGCCAAGAGCTTCCCAAACAATAAAGCTACGAAGTTCCTTGACTGGCTTACCTATAACGACAATAGCATTGACGGACAGAGCAAGAAAAAGGCATATTCCTTTTTTGAAAGCAATCTCATCAATGATGATGAGGTCGGAACAACAAAAAGTTTACAACAAATTCATGCCTATATTTTCGGCGGTTTATATGACTTTGCAGGACAAATCAGGCAGAAAAATATTTCAAAAGGTGGATTTCAGTTTGCTGTAGCACACTTTTTAGGCAACACCTTGAAGCAAATTGACGAAATACCTGAAAGCACATTCGATGAGATTGTCGATAAATATGTAGAGATGAATATTGCTCATCCATTTATGGAAGGGAACGGACGAAGCACACGGATTTGGTTGGACTTAATCTTTAAGAAGCGATTGAAGCGGTGCGTTGATTGGAGTAAAGTCAACAAAAACGATTATATGAACGCAATGATAAAAAGTTCTACAAATAGCATAGATCTGAAAAACTTGTTAAAAAATGCCCTTACAGACGAAATCAACAGCCGCGAAATGTTTATGAAAGGAATAGATTATTCATACTATTACGAAGAGAATGAATAGCTATCGAGCAACAAAATGGTGAAAATGTTACCGATGATTACCGATTTATTTGTATCTCATTTGTACCATAAAGTTATAACTGTTTGATTTACAAATATCATTTCTTTTGAAGAAGTGAAGTAAATCCAAAACGTTGTCGTTGCTTTGTCGGGTGAAACAAATCAGACCAGACTTTTTCCTGTGATCGCGAGTCAACACCTATTTGAACACGCCAAGAATCTTGTTGCGCAAACTGGGACTATCCAAAATTTTGTGTAAATGGTTAACTACAAGATTGCTTTATCCTATTAGTCTTTACCGATTCAATCTCTGCCCAAAGATAACCAAAAATTGATTAAATATTAGCCCCCAATTCCAAACAGGTTGAGTCCATTTCCTTTCAATTTCAGCAATACAGAGATATACAGACTTTTTCAAAGCTTCATCAT
>SNRY01000674.1_pt1 | contig 11016 bp, 16 predicted proteins | sample 4693421 | NCBI WGS metagenome assembly SNRY01 (sample SAMN11003215, study PRJNA524138) | termite gut metagenome | isolation source: Bacteroidetes bacterial symbionts from single cell of protist host amplifed... | host: Streblomastix strix ... | reverse complement strand
GATTTGAATCTCTCCGGCGACTTTGTCCCTATCGAAGACCTTCCATCGGAAAAGGTGGAATTACCCGTAGAGTTGTTAGGAAAATTCGAAGCCACAAAAATGGAACCCCCTGTCGGTTTACGGGCTACTATTTCCCCCAAACAACAACAGCAAGCAACCGCTCCTAAAAATAATAACAATCCAAATCGACAACAACATCAGGCTACTTCCAAAAATAAAAATGAAGAGGGAGAAGCCGGTACGTCGCCGGAACGGAAAGTGGTACTCTCTCCTTCCTCCCCGTCAACGGCAACTCAGGAACGTGAAAAAGTATATGAATTTGATGATATACTAAACGGTACAGGTGTGTTGGAAATACTGGCGGACGGATACGGTTTTCTTCGCTCTTCCGATTATCATTATCTTTCTTCACCGGATGATATTTATGTGTCTCAATCACAAATAAAACTCTTCGCCCTGAAGACCGGAGATGTGGTAGAAGGGACTATCCGACCGCCCAAAGAAGGTGAAAAATACTTTCCATTAGTCAAGGTCTTTAAAATCAACGGACGTGATGCCGCCTTTGTGCGTGACCGCACCCCTTTTGAACACCTGACTCCTCTTTTTCCTGAAACGAAATTCCAATTGTGCAAAAATGACGGTCGTGATCCATTGTCCGTGCGGATTGTTGATCTGTTTTCACCGATAGGAAAAGGACAACGCGGTTTGATCGTTGCCCAACCTAAGACCGGTAAGACAATTTTGATGAAGGACATAGCCAATGCCATTGCGATGAATCATCCGGAAGCGTACATGATCATGTTGCTTATCGACGAACGTCCGGAAGAAGTTACCGACATGGCTCGCAACGTCAATGCCGAAGTAATTGCTTCTACATTCGACGAACCCGCCGAACGTCATGTCAAGATAGCCGGCATCGTGCTGGAAAAAGCCAAAAGATTGGTAGAATGCGGTCACGATGTGGTGATATTCCTCGACTCCATCACTCGTTTGGCTCGTGCCTACAATACCGTTTCTCCGGCATCGGGCAAAATCCTCTCGGGAGGTGTGGACGCCAATGCCCTGCACAAACCCAAACGCTTTTTCGGCGCGGCACGCAATATCGAACACGGAGGTTCCTTGACCATCTTAGCCACTGCCCTCATTGATACCGGCTCTAAAATGGATGAAGTTATCTTTGAAGAATTTAAAGGTACAGGCAATATGGAATTGCAGCTTGACCGCAATCTCTCTAACAAACGCATCTTCCCTGCCGTGAATATCAACGCTTCAAGTACACGCCGCGACGACCTGTTGCAAAGTCAACAGACTTTAGACCGTATGTGGATACTCCGCAAATACCTCGCGGACATGAACCCCGTGGAAGCGATGGATTTCGTCAAAAACCGTCTGGGAAACACAAAAGACAACGATGAGTTTCTAATGAGTATGAATAGCTAAAACTCTTTTTAGAAGTGATATTTTAACGAACAACTATCTCCCTCAAAGAAATATATTTGGTAATGATATACTTATTTACACTTGAGTATTTTTTTATCTTGACGCTTCTTTGTTCCGATCCATTCAGATAACTCCATGTCCTAACCCCCGTTTACCACAGGTATATGTTTAAAATTTGTCAGGATTATTTCTTTTTGGTTTGAATAAAGAGTATATTTGCACAGGAAATGATAGTTATAGAAGAAATAGAATTATGATTTTTAAATTTAAAAATGTGGGGCAATATAAAGCGAGTCAAATATCTGATTGGATTTTAGGCAAGTTTAATACTGAATCGGGAGATACTATTTCGCCTTTAAAACTTCAAAAGTTACTGTATTATTGTCAGGCTTGGCATTATACAATATTTGATAAATCTCTCTTTAATGAAAAAATTGAAGCTTGGGCGCACGGGCCTGTTGTTCCTTCTCAATTTAAGCGATTCTCGCATCTAAGAATGTGTGACAATATTCTTGCTAATCCTATCCAAATAGAAAAAGTAGATATGGAAAAAGATACAGAAGAACTTTTATATGAAGTAATTGATATTTACGGTCAACACACAGCTTATTATCTTGAACAGCTAACGCACAAGGAAAGACCCTGGAAAGAAACGAGAGGAAATATAGAACCATATTTAAAATCCAATAAAGAAATACCTTTAATTTTAATGAAAGAATATTATTCTTCCGTTAATAAATAATTCCGATAATTTTTATGGGGAAAAAGATTAACAACGCTGGAAATGTTTCAAAGAAAGAAAGAAAAATCATTAAGAATGAAACAGATGCCCAAAAAGAAGAATTTGAACAAGAAGGTAATGATAAATTAGTATTTGTTTCTATTAAAGAATTACAAGAAAATTTTGAATGCTTTTCTAAATGGACTAAAACAGAAATGTCTAAATTTTGGAAATTTAATAAAGATATACACAGAACAACCTGGAGTAACATTTATAAAACAGCAAACAAGGGAGAAAATAAAAGAGGATTTGCATATACCGAAATACCAATAGATAAATATAATAAAAAAACATCAGTATTTCAAACTATATCAAAAGATAAAACTCTGTTTGAATTAAGAGTTGATGATAAAATAAGAGTTCACGGATTTAGGGAAAAATCTGTTTTTTATTTATGTATTCTTGATAAAGATCATAAAATTTGTTAGCAAACTTTGAGTGGTGTAAATAGGTATATCATTATCATATATTTTGTATCTTTGTACACATTTTGTATCATAATCCTATAACGTTAGTCCTTATCCTTTTTACACAGCAAGATGACGATATTGATTTTAAATTCATAATTTTAAATTAAACACGATATGAATTTCACATTATTGGTGGTTGTGATAGTAGCAGCCATTGCATTGGTCGGTATAGCATTGGGCATTGCCAAAGCCATATCGCCGCGCTCGTACAATCCGCAAAAGGCAGAGCCTTACGAATGCGGTGTACCTACCCGGGGAAAATCGTGGATGCAATTTAGAGTAGGCTACTATCTGTTTGCTATCCTTTTCTTAATGTTTGATGTGGAAACCGTATTTCTGTTTCCGTGGGCAGTTATCGCAAAGAGTCTGGGCACAGCAGGACTTACAGCCATTTTGTTCTTTCTGGTTATCTTGGTTTTGGGATTGGCTTACGCATGGAGGAAAGGAGTATTGGAATGGAAATAAATAAACCTAACATAAAATCTATTCCTTATGAAGAATTTATTGACAACGAATCTTTGGAGGAATTGGTTAAAGAACTTCACAAAGGCGGTACAAACGTTATTTTGGGAACCTTGGACAGCCTTATCAATTGGGGACGCAGCAACTCGTTGTGGCCGCTTACATTCGCAACAAGCTGTTGCGGCATTGAATTTATGGCACTTGGCGCCGCACGCTACGATATGGCGCGTTTCGGGTTTGAAGTAGCACGTGCCAGTCCGCGACAGGCGGATATGATTATGGTATGCGGAACGATTACCAATAAGATGGCTCCGGTACTTAAACGCCTTTACGACCAGATGGCAGACCCCAAATATGTGATTGCCGTAGGAGGATGCTCCGTTAGCGGAGGTCCGTTTACAAAATCATATCACGTAGTCAATGGAGTGGACAAGTTTCTGCCGGTAGATGTATATATTCCCGGATGCCCTCCGAGACCGGAAGCATTTTACTACGGAATGATGCAATTGCAACGCAAAATCAAAATTGAGAAATTTCTCGGTGGCGTAAACAGAAAGGAGAAGAAGAACAATGAATGAAATCAAAGAAATTGCGGCAAAAGATTTTCATGAAGAAGCGTTGAAATTGCGCCGCGATAAGCATCTGGACTTTTTAGAAAACCTCATCGGAATGGATTGGGGAGAGACATTGGGAGTCATTTACTACTTGGAATCTACCGTAACGAAGGAACGGATGGTGATAAAGATTTCCACTCCCGACCGTGAGAATCCCGAACTTCCTTCCGTATGCGACATTTGGAAAGCTGCCGGGTTGAAAGAACGTGAAGTGTACGACTTCTTCGGTATCCGCTTTATTAATCACCCGGATATGCGGAGGCTTTATTTGCGTAATGATTGGGTAGGCTATCCGTTGCGGAAAGACGATGACCCGACAGACGACAGAAACCCCTTGCGTTTAGACAGCGAACCCACTGTTGATACAACTGTTGAATTGGAATTGAACCCTGACGGAACCATACAAGGGAAAGAGAATTTTGTTTTTGAAGGGAATTCTGAAATTCGTAACAACTTTCTTTCTCTCTAAGTTTGACGAATTTGCAGAGTGTTTTTTTAATTAACAGTGCAAAGATAGGATTGTTTTTGTAAATAAACCTTTTTTTGTAAAATAATTCTTTTTATTTCTTTAGCATCAATTTTTTGAAATCTTCAGGGTAGGGAGTTTCGAACTTCATCAAATCTCCCGTTACCGGATGGTAGAAGCTAAGTTTAAAAGCATGCAAGGCTAATCGTCCCAGCGGATTGTTGCCGTCACCGTATTTGATATCACCTGTTACGGGATGTTTCAGGTCTTGGGCATGCACGCGAATTTGGTTCTTTCTTCCGGTGTCTAATTCAAACTCCACCAACGAATAGCCGTTGGCGCGTTTGATGGTTTTGTAATGGGTAACGGCTCTGTCTCCGCCGTTGTCCGACATGCTCGAATAAGTAACAAACACCTTGTTGTCTTTCAGCCAGGAGGTGATTGTCCCGTTGTCTTTTTCCACTTCTCCGGAAAGAATGCCTACGTATTTGCGCTCCTTCACTATTTCATCCCAATTGTCTTGCAAGGTGATTTTGGTTTTCTCGTCTTTGGCAAATACCATCAGTCCCGAAGTGTCTTTGTCGAGCCGGTGAACGATGTAGATGTGCCGTCGTTGATTGGTTTGCTGCACGTATTCGTTTAGTATGGAGTGTGCTGTGCGTTCTTTTTGCTTCTCCGTTCCGATGGACAAAACTCCTTCGCGCTTGTTTATTACTAATAAATAGGTGTCTTCATAGATTATTTTCAGTAAACTGTTATGAAATTCTTTTCTGCCTTTTTCTTTGCTGATTTGTACTTTCATACCGGACCTCAACGCAAAATTATAGTTGCTTGTGATGACGTTGTTCACTAATACTTGCCGCTTACTCAATAATGATTTGGCGGAAGTGCGACTGATGCCTTCTTGGGCTTTCATCAGGAAAGCCATTAGTTCACAGCTTTCTGTTACATGATAAACGGTGAACTTTGTTTGGGCACGTTTTATAGATTTCATTTGTAAGGCAATTTTAATTATTTGGGGGGTATTACTCTATCTCCCAATCGTTTTGATATAATATCCCGTACCTCTTTCATTTCTTTATATCGTTGCATGACGGCGTTGTATTTTTCGGGGTCGTCAGCTATTTCCGGATTTTGCAAGGTATGCATGATGTGTTTTAATTCTTCTTTTATGATGGTGTCTTTGAAGTTCCCCATGTTCGTCGGTACTATTTTGCTCAAACGTTCTTCGTCCGTTAGTAGTTTCTGTCCCTTGAAATGATATTTGCTGAGTTGATACCTGTCGTTTGCCAATTCCGTTGTCAGTTTGCTGATGTCGGGGTTAGGGTGCGTCATAAAATAACGTTCTGCAACAAAACCTTCGTCGTGTATGTGTTCTGCAGCTTCGGCAAGAATTTGACGGTGCAGAGGGTTATGAAAATTCAAATCATCCCGTTTCAATTCATGGATGATATATGCTATCACCGTTATCGGAATTTCCCTCCCTTCTTCATCTTTGTCGTTGTAGATTATCTTTTCTCCGTATCGTATAAGCGCCTGAATGATAAGCTGCTCGAATTTATAAAACTCTTGTCCTTCTTGTCCTTCTTGCGGTATGAACGATTGACGGCTCAATTCTTCTTCCGAAGGGAGGGTAGACGGGACACTGTTGTTTTCTTCCGGTGATGACTCGTTAGAGGGGGAAGGTGTTGCCGGTCTGTATTCCTTTCCGGTTTGTGCTTTTCTCCTTTTGTCTATTTCGGCAACCAGAAGCTTGTCTTCCACATGCATCAACTGGCTGCACTCCTTTATATATTCCGCGCGTACAATAGCTTCGGGAATGACGGAAATACTTCGTACGATGTCGCCTATCAGTTCCGCACGTTTCAAAGGTTCTTTACCTGCTTCGTCCAGAAGTAATTTGGTTTTGAAGTGAATAAAATCCAATTCATGTTGGGAAATATACGATTGAAAGTCGGTAGCATTATGTTTTCCGGCGAAGGAGTCGGGGTCGTCATTGTCCGGAAGAAGCACTACTTTGATATACATACCTTCTTCCAACAGCATGTCAATGCCTCGGATAGATGCTTTGATACCTGCCATGTCGCCGTCGTAAAGCACTGTGATGTTATTGGTAAAGCGATGAATGAGTTTGATTTGTCCGGTGGTCAGCGATGTACCCGACGATGCAACCACGTTTTCTATTCCTGCTTGGTGCATGGAGATAACATCCGTGTATCCTTCTACTAAAAAGCAACGGTCTTGTTTTACAATAGCCTGTTTGGCAAAATAAAGACCGTACAGTTCGTTACTTTTATGATAAATTTCGGATTCGGGAGAGTTGACATATTTGGCAAGTTTTTTATCTACATTCAATATGCGTCCTCCGAAAGCTACCACTTTGCCGGAAAGAGTATGTACTGGAAACATCACCCGCCCCCAAAAGCGGTCGCGCAATTTGCCGTCGTCCGTTGCATAGCAGAGTCCTGTTTTTATTAGATAGTCTTCGTGATATCCTTTGCGGATTGCTTCTTTGACGAATGCGTCTCGTTCATTGAGACTGAAACCTAATTGAAACTTTTCTATTATGTCGTCGCGAAAGCCTCGTTTCCGGAAGTAAGCCAATCCTACACTACGACCGTCTATATGATTTTTCAGTATATTGCAGAAGTAATCCCGTGCAAAGTTGTTTACGATGAACATGCTTTCGCGAATGCTTTGCGTTTGTTTTTCTTCGTTGCTGAGTTCCCGTTCTTTGACTTCTATATTATATTTTCTGGCGAGAAACTTTAATGCTTCATAATACGACAGTTGCTCATGTTCCATGATAAAATGCACGGCGTTTCCTCCTTTTCCGCAACTAAAACATTTGCACAATCCCTTAGTTGGAGATACGCTGAAAGAAGGTGTTCTTTCGTTGTGAAAAGGACACAGTCCAAGATAATTTACTCCTCGTTTTCGCAGGGTAACAAACTCGGATACCACATCTACTATTTGTACTGCATCCAATATTTTATTTATGGTGGCTTGGTCTATCATTTATGGGCATCAAAACAAAAAATACATTTTAGATTTATAATTATTTGATAATCAGTGTCGTGAAATTTGCAATTAAAAACAAATAGTACAATTGCTTTAATTTTGCTTTAATTTAGGTTTAATTTTTTCTGAATTTTTCAACCCGAAAGAGGTAAAAAACACGCCATAGGTTTAATCCGTCTTTAAACGAGGTTTAATTATAAGGAATATATACGCACAATATTCGTATATATGCGCATTTGAGGGCTATTTTTAGCCCTTTTTTCATGCCTTAATTCTCAGGCAAATATACGAGAAAAATAGCACTAAATAAAACCTAATTTTCAGAGAATAATACCGAATCCGGAAAGTGTATAAAAACTAAAAAATATAAGAATAGGGCGGAAGTAAGGCGGAAATAGGGCGGAAAATGGTACAAAAAAATGCACATTCACTACCCTTTGTTTCCAAAACGGGCATTTTAACATTTCGACAAGGCACTTATAAACAAAACGTTATAAAATCTGTGAAAAAATAGACCCCCCTTTATTCCCAAAAAAACACCGGTTTAAACCCCTTTAATTCAATATATATAACTGATATTCAATGATATATGATATTCTATATATAGAAAAGATGTATTTTTTAAGGAGTATCTCTATCTGTGATCAGATATATATAATGTGGGAACTTGAGAAACAACCATCACCGGAGATGGTACGCATGGAAGAAATAGACCTTCACATCAAGGCACAAAAAAATCTATATTTTTTTAGGAAAAATATAGGAATATATTATATTTTTGTATCTTTGTGTACTTGAAAGGTACATAAAAACATAAAAGCGTGATACTCAGTGTCGCTTTGTAATTATTTAATTACTTCCCACAGTAAAAAATTTTACTGTGTAAAAAAGTGTTCACTCGGATTGGTTGATTACGTCTTTTGTCTTTTTTGCAACTTTTACTATTTACAAGGTATTATATCGCATTATTACGGTACGTTTAAAGTACCTTTTAAGTACCTTTAAGGTGCAAATGAAAATATAATATTTTTCACTTGCAAATATTTTTGGGTGTATTAAAAAAGGGACGATAATTGATACGTTCTTTTTTGTTCGTTTTCACATTCGCTCTTTTTTCGTTTTCTCTCATTCTTTTTCTGATATTCAGACTATTACATATTAAATGTATTAATCGCAAAATCCCTTTTTACTCCTTCTAAAAGTGTATCAAAAAACGTCCCTTTTTTGATACACTTTTTTTGTGTCGGTATGTTTCTGTATATCAACATAATAACATTATAAAAACACATTAAAATTATGGAATCTGAGATAAGAATAGAAGTGCAGCGCGGAATGCTGGGAATAATAGCAATAGAGCTGTGCGTTACGGTGAAAACGTTAAGTGCAGCTTTGAAATATCACACAAACAGTGTCAAAGCAAATGAACTTCGCCGGATTGTCATCATGAAATATAAGGGGGAATTGATTGGATGTAGCAAAGCCAAAAAAATTGAGCTATACAAAAAACTCGGCATTGAGGTCGAACAGCACAAGGTGAAGAAAAAACCGGGCAAAAAACATCCCACTCAGGGTAAGGTGAAAAAAGAATCGGATAAGAAGCGTTTCACTGCTAATGGAAACAGTGAAGCTATTAAAGTAAAACAGGTATAAAATGAAAAGAGAGGAAATCGAATTCATCGAAGCATATAAAAAGAAATACGGCATATACCCAAGTCGGCTTTGGGTTATTCTCCTGAGGATCACAACACGTTTCGGTTACGTCCTTTTGTTTGAAATCATTATGGGAGTCATCGTAGTGACTATTGCCTGTACGGTTGCTATTGCATCGGCATTAGTAATAGAATGGCTATTGCATAGCGCACAATATATTTAGACAACTTAAAGATCAAAAATACCCATTGCGGCGTATGTTACAAGAAATAATAAGCCTAAGAAAAAGAATATCGGTGAAAGTGTTTGGCAAACTGACGAGAATTTGCTTATGCGTGAAGAAGTTTCTTTCATATCGACTTTCCGACGCTCCTTCAAAGCATGCTCAATTTCATCTATTAACTTCAAACGAGTACGTTCTGGTAGAAATGATAGAGCATGCGAAACTATTAGAGCAGTTAGGTTACACAATAGAAGTAATACCAGAGATAGAGCAAGAACAAGCATCCGGTACGTGTGTAGTCCGGTGTGACTATTTGCGTGAAGGGAAATTAGAATCGCAAGTAGAGTGGCACTTACGAGGGAAAGGGTTGAGAAAAAAGCGTATTGTTTTTCTAAAGATTTTTCCATTAGTTCTACAATCTTGGGAAAGAACTGTTTATAATATTCTATATCCATAATGCTTAATTTTTAATGATTAATACTACACATATCAATCGCAAAATTAAGCAAAATCCCGCAAAAAGGCATGGAGCTGCCGGATCGAATCCGACTGCGGGAACAAACGATTAAAAACGGTATAAAATGAGGCACACAATCAAAGTAAGGGAGCAAAAAACTATTGTAGCGGAGAGTTTTGCAGACTACCACAAGCAAATAGATGACATACGTTTAACCCTGCATCCCGGAGAGAAGCTGATAGTAGCCGTAAAAATAATAGCCATAGCGGTGATAGTAAAAGCTACCGAATCATCGGAGATGGCAAATGATACGAAAAAGGAAAAATAATTAAAGAGGTAATGACAATGGAAGCAGACAGGTGTAAAATAGAGATAGAGATTATCCGCTATACCGATAGTAACAGTAAATTCGGTAGGATAGTAGAGGTTGCGCGTTCCATCAGGGTAGATGGAGAACTTTACTATACAAGCAAAGTGGAGACTTCTCTTTATTTAAAGGAGAAGTCTCCATTACGGGATTTAGAACGTTGGTTATTTAAAAAGCCCCGCAATGGAAGCAATATTACCGGCAATACTAATTATTTTTCCAAAAGTCCCGGTGGTTTCTGGAAGCGGTCGGGTAAGTTTCTCCACTTCGGATTGCAGTTTTTGCATCTCAAGTTGCAAATTTTGTATTTGAAGTTCAGAAAATTGCTCTTCCGCCTGAAAACCACCTTTTTTTAGAAAATCGGTAGCGGAACAAAGGTTAAGGGATAGGAATACTGCAACCCGTCTTGCGTTACGGTCTTCGATTAATCCCATCTTTTCAAATTGTTCCAAGATAGCGTCAAGTGTGTCGAAGTCGATTGAAAATGTTTGATAGATGATATCGGTATCTATTTGCCAACCCCCATGAGGGTAGTTTTCAATAAGAAATAGTAAGAGATCGTCTTTGAGTTTAGATGTAATTGCCATAATGTTTACTTTTTTAATTAATAGATAACGCAAAAGTAAGCAAATCCCGCAAACAGGCATGAAGCCGCCGGATCGAATCCGGCTGCGGGAACGAAAAAAATAATAATAAAAACACCTCAAAAAAGGTTGGAGATATGGGAAAATTTAGTATATTTGCAATGTTCAAGATCAAGAACATCTTACATACAATTGATAAGCGGAATCTTTTTGTCGCTTCGTACAAAGGTATAAGACCGTCTAAATCCCCGTTACCGCTTATCTTGTATAAGGGTGTTCTTGATCGAATAAGGGAGGCAGACGGTCTTCTTATTTTACTAACTTCAATTTTCATTAACGAAATGGTCAAGAACAATGAAAATGCAAGTAGCGTGAAGCATAGTAGCGCACAAGCACGTCCTACCTACGAAAACGGGTTTTGTCCACTCACTTTTTTCTCACCTCTTTCTTAATCGTAGTTATTATGTATCAAGTATATAAT
>SNRY01000673.1_pt1 | contig 11027 bp, 15 predicted proteins | sample 4693421 | NCBI WGS metagenome assembly SNRY01 (sample SAMN11003215, study PRJNA524138) | termite gut metagenome | isolation source: Bacteroidetes bacterial symbionts from single cell of protist host amplifed... | host: Streblomastix strix ... | reverse complement strand
TTTTTCTTTATTTTTGTGCTTTGGCAATCGGGGCAGTGAAGGGTTAGTGTGATATTCATATACAAAAATAATCACTGATAACCTGATTGCCAAAATATTACAGCAGCATACTTTTTAAATCACCACCATATATTTCATTCATTTCAGACACCGAAAGCCTAATCACAGAAATGGCTTCTTTAATGCTATGGATATTGTCATAATTCAACAACATTTGTTCCGGTTCTTGAGCGTTTATGAATTCCATGTAGGTAGGATATTGTTCGTAGACGCTTTTTTGTATGGCATTCATTATACTCAGACTTGAGATTTTTTTGTGATGTTTTTTTCGAATTGTTGTTCTGTGGCTGTTGCTGGTTCTTCACCGGAAAGCTGTTTATCAGTGGGTCGAAAAAAGGAACGATAACCACTTCGAATTAGAAAAGAAAGTATAGAAATTGCTTTCTTTTCTGATTTCTCAGAAGTACCGGCAAAAATCTTTAACGTTTTTAGTAATTCGTTTTCACGTCGGGTACGTATAAATACATGATGTTCTTCTTTGAGATAGTCCTTATATCGTTTCCAATAAGTTATGAAAACTTCACCTGAATAGGGATATTCAATTTTTTCCGGATCTATAGGTGAAATTATTTCACTTATATAGTTTGCTTTTTTGCGTATAATTTCCCATTTGTTATTTATTTGTTTTTTTATTTTTTCTGTTTGTGGACTGGGTTTTAGAAGGTTTAATACCTCCGTAACATCATTTCCAAATACACTTAAAGTTTCCACAAAATCCTCCCATTTTGCTATCATATTTGCTTAATGTTTAATGATATTGGTTTTTATTGAAAATCTTTCAATTACGGCTGTAATCTGTCTTACGGAGTTAGCCTGCCGAGCCAATGATTCAGCTCGTATTTTTCGCAGGAATTATTATGCCATTTTGCCTTTTTCGGACATTCTTTTGTCTGAAACTTTAGACAACTTGCACATCTTATTATGTCAGTTTTTTTTATTTCCATTTTTTTTATTTATTTTTTGACATAATTGCGTTATCTGTTCACCAATTTGTTGACATATATCATCGCATTCTTTCATTTTTTTAAGATGGAAATCACTATGTTCCGCAAAGAGTTCGTTACATACCATTTTTTGGTGAAAATTCGCAAGGGTACGATAAAAATTATATTGTTTTTCTATTTCTTCTATTTCGCTACTCATACTCATTTTCAGGTAAACATTATTGTTCAGAAAAACGTTACTTTTCAGGTTATTAGATTTTATAGAGAAAATCTAATTATTTAAGTTTTTGAGCTATTTTTTCAAGTTCCTGTTTGGTAGCGATGTTTTCTTTCACCATCTGAATAGCAGTCTCAAGTATAGCCCTTTGGTATCTGGATTTTTTTGTAGAGGGCTTTGAATTGAGAACATTGTATACCGTACCATATGAACAGCCCACTTTGGTAGCTATCGCTTTGAATGAGCCATCGGGAAGACTTTCCTTCATAATTTTCAATTCGTTTTCCATTTTTATAATAAAATATTATGGTTGTATAACTGCTTTATTTAACTTTATAACGCAAATATAAATGAAATGAATTTAATTTCCAAAACATTTAATAGATAAATTTCCATTTATTTTAATAAAATATGAAACATTTTGGAAATCAGTTAGATGAAATTATAAGAAAAAAGAATATAAAGCAAAAAGAATTGGCTAATAAATTAGGAATAACAGAGGTTACTCTAACAAAATGGAAATCTCAAAATTCTATAGATGCTAGTAAATTAGAGAATCTTTCAAAAATCCTAAATATACCTATTATATATTGGTTTGATGAGATTCCCGTCAACAATCAATCAATTGTTAATAGCAATAAAAGTGCAGCTTCTGTATATGGAGACGCAAAGGTTGTGGAACTAGCCAGCAAGGATAAAGAAAACGAGATAGAGATAGAACATTTGAAAATGTTGCTGGAAGAAAAAGAAAGAACGATACAAATATTAATGAATAAACAGTGAGAACAAAAACAGAACAATTAAAGGAATTATTATTTGACTGGGGTTTTAGAGAAGACGTTTGTGAAAAATCCCCTTCTCTATCACAAAATTATGTTCATTTTTTTATAGAAGAAGATGGTGTTGTTATTTGCAAGTATATTCCTCCTCATAATATAAGACGAACGGAATGGTCAGCAAATATTAAAGATGAGGACTTTGGAATTAGGTTTTATTCTACAGTATTCTTTAGTAGAATAGAATTTCACTATCACAATTTTGCGATAATGAGATATCTGTTACAATTAAAGTTTGCTGATGGTGGAATTGATTCATTGGAGATTGTATTTTCATTAACTTCTTGCAAGGGGAAAAAAATTAAAGAGCAGAGTATGATATACAATTTGGATAAAAAATATTTCTTAAAACAAATAACTAGTATAGTTACAAATCATGATTAATGTAGACCGGGAAATGCGTAAGATATTGAAAATAAGGAATGAAGAAAGTCCTGGTGGTACCACTTTTCCCCAAAAAAAGCCCTGCGCGTAACGTGCGAGGCTTTTGTAGCTTTATGATATTCAGTAAGTTAACTACCTTTCCGATTCTAAATAAAACCCTGCAAGCGTAGACCGGAATGCGATTTTACCCTCTAAAACGATACGATTGTAGACCCTGTCAAATATTAAAATCTACCTGCGAAAATATAGTTCTGCATCCGCAAATGGCGTTGTTTGGGTTTCATTTTATGTCAATCGTGAAAGAGTCAATTACGCACAGGATAAGAATTTGATTATTGAAAATATACTCTCAAGAATTAACAATGTATTTGTTAAGTACCGTCTCAGAGATAAAACGTTAACGCGTGATGTTTTTCTGCATGCGTACCACTGACCTACTGACTATGGTACATTCTTTGATTTTGTTACCGATTATCAGAAGAAAACATCTACAAGGATGGAGTTTGCAACTATTGCATCACACTCATCTGCGATAAAGAAATTGAAAGAACATAATCCAAACTTAATCTTTGAAGACATAACAGAAGATTGGCTGGATGGATATTTCAGCTATTTGAAAAAAAAGCTTGGCAATAATGATAACACGGCATACAAGAACATGTCGGTTATAAAAAAATACGTAAGAATGGCTCATAAAGCCGGCTACATGGATGAAAATCCTTTTGAAAATTGGAGCATTAAGCAAACAACTGCTAACTGTGTTTATCTAAGTGAACAAGAGTTACAATTGTTGGTCTCGTTGTACAGCGAAAGAAATTTGGAAAGCCGGCTTCACAAAACACTGGAGTTTTTTTTATTTCTCTGTTTCAGTTCTCTGCACGTTGGTGATGCAAAAAAACTACAGCTCGAACAATTTGGAGAGGATTCATTTACTTACTTTCGCATTAAACTGCGGAATAGCAAACCGATGCCGATACAAGTTCCCATTTCGTCTCCCTTGCGCATGATATTGCGCAATCTTGTGGGTACAAGGAAAAAGGGATCCGTTTTTGAGAATCTTCCTGCGGATCAAACAATGAATATACAGCTAAAAACAATTGCAGACTTTGCAGAGATTGATAAACAAATAACCCATAAAGTCGGCAGGCATACGTTTGCAACAATCTTTTTAAGAAGAACAAAAGATTTGGCTTCACTCCGGGAAATACTCGGACACTCAACAATCAAAGAGACGTTAGTCTATGCCCATGTACTTGATGAGAGCAAACAGGAAGGTATTAAAGTCTTTAATACGTTTGAACTGTAAAAGGAGAGTGCCGGTTTTAAGTGTAAAATTTTTGTACAATCGTGCAACGTTGAATAAATGTCGGCTATAGTTTACATTTGTGTTGTCATAAGCACATCATATGAGAAATTATTGTAGCGGTACTGTTTTATGGCATGAGCGTTCTGAATGGAGGCTAATGCCATTTTTTCTGTTGTAATACTCTCTTGTTTGAATTTCTCACGCATATAAAACCAATTGAGATAATTTTGCAAATACTTGGTTGAAACGCCCCGGAACGAACCGGCTATCCACTTTTTTAACCGGTTATGCAACTCGTTTACGTGCTGAATATGATAACCTCCTTTTTTTACATATTGTTTTAAGTCGGCTCGCAAGACTATGTGTGTCAAATTATTCTCTATGCTGTAACCTTTGTAGCTTACATGTCCGTCCGAACACAATATGCTTTCTTCAGGCAACGGATTCTGAAAACTTTCCTTTATATCCGATTGGGTAATTCCGCCCATGGTACTGACTGTCATTTTCAAACTCTTACTACGGTCTTTCGACACGATTACCGCGGCTTTATTCGTTGATATTCCGCGCTTTTTAGGGTCGCTGCCGCGCTTGCGGGGCGGACGTTTCAAATGACGATTACCTTTCTGAGAATGCTCGAAAAACGTTTCGTCGCTTTCTATCACCCCTTCGAATTCCTCGCCGGTGTTCTGTTCGTAGGATGCCAGTATTTTGTGCCGCCAATCAAATGCCGTCTTTTTATTGATATGCAATTCTTCCTTTATCTTGTCCAATGAATATTCTTCTATCATTAACGACATATACGGCTCTGCAAGCGATTTCTTATGTATGCCATCCAGCCAAGTTCCCGTATATTCGGTAAATGTCCGGTTGCAATCATTGCACTTGAAACGTTGTGACCCGTGTGCCTTGCCATAGCGACGATAGTGCTTCCCTCCACAATAAGGACAGGGCTCCTGTTTGTTTATCAGGGCTGCGCAACGGCTTCTTAATGCGCCGGTATCTTCTTCTTGCCCTTGGGGGGACAAACTTTCTATCAATTGAAGTTGTTCCTCTTTTGATAAGGACTTGGCTAATAGCAGAACTTCTTGGTATTCCATTTGGGTTATGTTTGTTCGTGGTTATACCGTAAAGATAATACTTTTTAATGATATAGCAACACTATTATTAACTATAGCCTTTTTAAAACTGTACCGTATTCATTTTATTTATTATTTCATTAAATCTTTGTTGCATTAACGCCTTTTGTTTTTCTCCGGCAAAGGCGATTCTTTCCTTATATTTTCGCATCAAGGAGGGGTTAATACCGATTTCTTTTGCGAATTTGGAAGCATTAATAAAAGGAAAACTAAGAAAGAAAGCGGACACATCGTAACAATATTCTACTTTATATCCGTTTTGATACCATTGTGGAAATTCTCCATTTTTTTCTTGATAATATTCTATTAATTCTTCAATTACTTGGAGAAAATCTTCTTTGGCTTCGTCTTCTGTAAGACCGGAACCCCACCCACCTGTTATAGAGGGTGCATACACTGCGTATCCGCCGTCACTCGCTTTTTCAATAATAGCTTTAACTAATTGCATAATAGTTTGGTTTACTTATGTTAAGTTGTTCAATTAAACCACTCCCCGAAGGGAGTGGCAGAACTTTTACAAGTTCTCTATCTATTTCTTCTTTTTTAAACCTGCATCTTTCATCATTTTTTCAAGAGTTCCTTTGGGAATTTCTTTAGAAGGATGGCGTGCAACAGGAATGAAGTAGTTGAAATCGGGATGTACATACTTGTAATGATTCGTCCCGTTGTTAATTGTCCACCCTTTGGCTTCAATTAACTTGTAAAATTCAGAGTACTTCATGATGTAAAAGAGCTATTTTAAAATTGAACACTACAAAGGTAACATATATGTTCCCAAAAAAAACAAATAAAAATGCTTTTTTTTGTATCAAATATGTTACTTTTTTTTATTCATCCACCCATCTGCCGTTATCCAGCCAAACATTGTTATCTCTCCAATTGCCGTCTGCGAGTATCCATTGTGAAGTATTTATATCCATGTCCTTTTCTTTGCCTGCCAGAGCGTAGAAAGTTCCCGTCCATACTTTTTTACGTCCTTCTTTAGTGAAGTACATACTCTATATCTTTGCATACATATAATTTATTGCGTATTTCGAATATATCTCGCGGGTCGAATATATTAGGGTCAAAACTTTTGACTTTGAAAGATTTTCCTGCCTCTACGCCATATTCCCCTTCATAAAGTTGTTCGTTTAAATAAGTTGTTCGCATGTTCCCGTGAAATACACTTGAATCGTAATTGTTAAAGGGAAATGGATACTTAATAAAAAATGATTATCCGCAATTATCCCACCAAGAATGATAATTTTTGAAAAATAGTTGTCAAATAATTGTATATGTTATCGTAAATCGTTATCTTTTACAGTGCATTTAAGATAGAACGATATGAAATTATTTGTATTTGAGAAGTATTTTCCTACGGAAGCAACTTGTAGGGCAAAGTTTAAGGAGATGAGAGATAAAGAGAGTGTCGTATGTTCCAAATGTGGTTGTGTACATCATACTTGGCTACCCTCAAAAGGACAATACAGATGCAAGAAGTGTAATCACTACACCACATTGAGAGCGAATACCGTCATGCACGGTTCCAAGTTGCCTTCCCGTTATTGGTTTCTTGCCATGCACCTTTTAACTGCCACAAAGCATACATTTTCCGCCACCGAAATCCAACGTCAACTTGGGCATAAGAGATACCAACCTGTTTGGGAGATGGTTCATAAACTTCGCTCTGTAATGGGTAAACGTGATGGGAAGTATATGCTTACTGGTACTGTGGAAGTTGGCGAAGGATTTTTCACTACCGAAATTATCTTGGAAGAAAAGAACGACAAATTAAAAAGAGGCGCAGGTAGTCAAGCCAAAACAAAGGTATTGATAATGGCTGAAAGCACTCCTACTCTTCCAACAAAGAAATCACAAAAACCTAAGCAAGTAGGTCATATCAAGATGGTTGTCATTCCCAATTTGAAAGCAGCCACTATTGACGGAGAGGCTGTAAACGCCATATCTTCCGAATCAAGTATTGTAAGTGATGCCACTTCATCGCACAAGAACTTTGTCAATGAATTTGCAAAGACTGATGCTCGTGTAGTCAAGCCCGAAGATATAGGAAAGGTTCTTCCCTGGGTACACATTGTTATTAGCAATAGTAAATCGCTCTTGATTGACACCTATCACGGTATAAAGAAGGAATTTCTTCAGTCTTACCTTAATGAGTTCTGTTATAAGTTCAACCGCAGGTATTTCGGTGATGACTTGTTTGAAAGACTTATGATGGTTTCAGCAGGTTATCGCACTGATTTTGAACATAGAATATATAATAATAGGCTCTAGTTTAATATAGTGTTGTTATTTCGAGGAAAAAGTATAATCTTTGACATCTCAATCACACACAAAGCTAAAACACATGAGCTACCACGAAATTCTGGCATTAGCCGCTACATTATCAAAGGAAGAACAACATCAATTGATACTAAGTTTGTCCAATTTAGGGCAAGAAGAGACCGGCTCGTTAAGAAGCCGTTGCACAGCCCTAATAAACAAGCAGTCATCCTGTCCTCATTGCGGTGGGAAGCACTATCTTCGCTACGGCAAGGCACGGGAGGCACAACGATTCAAGTGCAAGGATTGCAATCGTACATTTACCGAATATAGGGGAACTTGGCTGGCTGGCATACATAAGAAATCGCTTGCAGAGCCGTATATTTCGTTAATGATAGAGGAATATTCATTGGACAAAATTAAGGAAAAATTGCACATCAATAAAAAGACAGCATTTGACTGGCGGCACAAAATACTCTCGTCCTACGAACAGAACACGGGGGACGAATTCGAAGGTGTGGTAGAAAGCGATGAAACATTCTTCGAGCATTCTCAGAAAGGTAATCGTCATTTGAGACGTCCTCCTCGCAAGCGAGGTAACGCTCCTAAGAAAGCGGGGCATATCAACGGATAAAAGCTGCGGTAATAGTGTCGAAAGACCGTAGTAAGAGTTTGAAAATGACAGTCAGTACCATGGGCAGAGTTACCAAATCGGACATAAGGGAAAGTTTTCAGCATCCCTTGCCCAAAGAAAGCATATTGTGTTCGGACGGACATGTAAGCTACAAAGGTTACAGCATAGAGAATAATTTGAAACACATAGTTTTGCGAGCCGATTTAAAACAATATGTAAAAAAAGGAGGGTATCATATTCAGCACGTAAACGAGTTGCATAACCGATTAAAAAAGTGGATAGCCGGTTCGTTCTGGGGCGTTTCAACCAAGTATTTGCAAAATTATCTCAATTGGTTTTATATGCGAGAGAAATTTAAACACGAGCGTATGACAACAAAAAAAATGGCATTAGCTTCCATTCATAACACACATGCTATAAAACAGTACCGCTGCAATAATTTTGCCTACGAGGTACTTATGGCAACACAAATGTAAACTAGAGCCATGAAAAAGTTGATTTAATCATCGTTGCGCCCAACAAAGCCGCCCCTGTAACTCCGGTGGTAGAAAAAGCATACGCGGCAGGTATTCCGGTGGTGTTGGTGGACAGGAAAATTATCTCTGACAAATACACCGCATTTATTGGTGCAGATAACTATCAGATAGGAAAAGAAGTCGGCAATTATATTGTCAAACTGTTTGAAGGGAAAGGGAATATCGTTGAATTACGAGGTTTGGACGGTTCAACGCCGGCTACGGAACGCCATCAAGGATTTTACAGCATCATCGGTAATTATCCTGAAATTAAATTGGTATATGATGCCGATTGTGCATGGCTGAAAGATGTTGCTGAAAATAAAATGGAAGAGGCACTTGCTGCTCATTCCAATATTGACCTTGTGTTTGCGCATAATGACCGGATGGCAATGGGCGCATACAACGCCGCCCAAAGGCTGGATAGAGCGGAAAATATTTATTTCATTGGAATTGATGCCCTTCCGGGTAATAACGGAGGTATAGAACAAGTGTTGGAAAATAAACTGAAAGCGACTTTTATTTATCCGACTAACGGAGAAAAAATCATTCAGCTGGCATTGGATATTTTGCAAGGAAAACCTTACGAGAAAAGTAATACGCTCTATACTAATGTAGTGGACGAAACAAACGCACGGGTATTGAAACTTCAAACCGATGCTATTATTGAGCAGGAAGATAAAATCAAATTCCTGAACGAACGAGTGAACAACTATATGTCGCAATACACCACACAACGCTATCTTTTGTTGAGTGCCGCTATTATTGTTGTGTTGTTCATTGTCTTTTTTATTTTTATTTTTCAAGCATATAATACTCGTGATCGTTTGAATGTCAAGTTAGAAAAGCGAAATAACGAAATTAACGAGCAAAAAAACCTGCTGGAAACGCAACGCGACCAATTAATAATCCTTTCCAAGCAATTGGAAGAAGCCACTCATGCCAAATTGGTATTCTTTACCAATATTTCTCATGAGTTTCGGACTCCTTTGACATTAATTTCCGGACCCGTAAATTCTTTATTGTCAGATAAAACAATCAATATAGAGCAACGCCGACTACTTACTTTGGTGCAGAAGAATATTTATGTTTTGCTCAAACTCATTGACCAAATTATTGATTTCCGCAAATACGAAAACGGAAAATTAACGCTTAATTTGGGGCTGTATGACCTACAAAGGCAATTTATCGAATGGAACGAATCGTTTGCGGAAATGACCAAGAAAAAACATTTGAATTTCAGTTTCAATGTACCGGATGATGTTGATTTTTCAATGACGGTGGACATTGCGAAGATGGAGCGTATTTATTTCAATTTGTTGTCGAATGCCTTTAAATTTACGCCCGAAAAAGGAACAATTACAGTACGTTTAGGCAAAATGCGCCAAGATGAAACCGATTTTGCTATCATCAAAGTTGCTAATTTAGGAAAGGGAATTTCCGAAGCGGATATTCAGCACATTTTCGACCGTTTTTATCAGGTGGATTCTCACAATGCAGGTTCAGGTATTGGATTGGCATTGGCGAAAGCGATGGTGGAACTGCATAACGGCAACATTAGTGTGGATAGCGCAGCAGATGGATGGATAACATTTACGGTAATTATTCCTTACTTGCAAAACGAATATCCGGTGGACGAAATACTGCCTCTCAACATGAGTGCAACCGATACCGAAGCATTGGAAAATTCCGTTTTAAATGATTACCCGTCCTTTCAATCCGAAATTTTTGACGATTCGGCAGAAGAAAACAAATACCGGATTTTGGTTGTGGATGATAACGCCGACATTCGGTCGTATATCAAAACCGTTTTGAACGGCAAACAATACACCGTATTAGAAGCAAACGATGGCGAAGAAGGTTTTCAGAAAGCTGTCAAACACACGCCCGATGTGATTGTCAGCGATGTGATGATGCCTAAAATGGACGGCATTGAACTTTGCCAAAAGTTGAAAATCGAACTTTCGACCAGCCACATCCCTGTTATATTGCTGACAGCCTGTTCGTTGGACGAACAACGCATCATCGGTTTCAAAAGCGGTGCCGACGACTATATCTCCAAACCTTTCAATTCCGATGTATTGGAAGTCCGCATCGCCAACCTGATAGAAAGTCGCAAACATCTGAAAGAATGTTTCCGCGAAAGTTTATTTACCGGCAATGAATCCAAAGAAATCAATCCTACGGAAAAAACGTTTCTTGGAAAACTGAAAGAATTGATTGAAAAAAATCTCGCCGATTCCGAACTGAATGTGGAAGATTTGGGACAATATATCGGACTTTCCCACACGCAACTTTACCGCAAAGTCAAATCATTAACCAACCTTTCCCCGAACGAATTACTTCGGATTATGCGGCTGAAAAAAGCGTACCTGTTATTATCCACTACCGAAAGCAGCGTTTCGGAAATTGCTTACAATGTAGGATTTACTTCGCCTTCTTATTTTACTAAATGCTTTAAGGACTATTATAACGAAAGCCCTACCGATTTTTTGAAAAAAATACGATAATCTTCATCTGAACTGCACCCTAAAAGTTGGACAGTTAATCTTTAAGTTATAGAATGTAATTGATATTTGAATTGAACAGGGCTCAATCCATTTAACCCCACCTTTATTCTTTCATTGTTATAATAGTCGATATACTTATCAAGTTCACGGATAAACTCTTCGACAGACTCGAATTCCTGCAAATAGAAGAATTCAGATTTCAATAATCCAAAAAAGTTTTCCA
>SNRY01000672.1_pt1 | contig 11033 bp, 7 predicted proteins | sample 4693421 | NCBI WGS metagenome assembly SNRY01 (sample SAMN11003215, study PRJNA524138) | termite gut metagenome | isolation source: Bacteroidetes bacterial symbionts from single cell of protist host amplifed... | host: Streblomastix strix ... | reverse complement strand
TCTATCATTTCATCTCGCCATTCAGTAGCAGTTTGATAACTAACTGACTTATGACTTTTCCGACATGCTACACTCCCTGCTCGGTTAAGTTTTCCCGAAAACAAGTAAGTCGGCTGATGATAAGTTTCTCAAAGAACACTAACTTAATCTGCTGACAAACAGATATTTACGACGCAACCTTTACGGGCGCACAGAGGTATCTCAACTAAATTCCCGTTTTTGTCCAAGCCGTATCCAGTATGGTCATATATCAGCTTATGAGAAAACGTAACGTCTTCAATCTGTACTCTGGTGGGTACGGTTTCTTCTACCCACGTTTCACCGTATTTTGTTGCCGCTTCAATTCTGATTATGTCGCCCGTTTGCGGTTTGTAATGGGAAATATAAATACCTCCGCCATAAAATGATTCATCCAGCCATTGCATCTGTTCACGAAATATGCCATTAAAGTGATACATTGGCATCTTTGACAACCTCGTAAGGGCTTGTATCATTACGAAAACAGTTACCCTAAGCAAAATAAATTGATACCTTTTCCCATAATGGAGAAAATGATAGTAATATAGTAGACTGGGAATGTTAATTTTGATGTAGTTGCCCTAGTATTTGTTATTAATATTTTGTATTTAATAACAAAAAAAATTACTTTTGCAACCAGCTGTCAACATAGCTCCTTTGTATAGTAAAGGTGGTTTTATTTTTACAATATGCTAATATTTTCCTAAATATAATTTTATATGAATTATTTAAAAAGTATGCCTGCACAAAGGAACAATTGTTCCTGCCGGATGAAAATGTTTGTAGTGTATTTCATATTAATGAGTACACTGGCAGTATTTGCTCAAAATAACTTGGGCGAAAAGAGACAACAAACAAACACTGTGACGGGTGTTGTTTTGAATGAAGAAGATCAGGAACCGATAATCGGTGCTACTGTCCTTGTAAAAGGGACTCCCATTGGAGTAATTACTGATTGGAATGGGAAGTTCTCATTGACAAATATTCCCTCTTCAGCTAAAATGCTGGAGATATCCTACATTGGAATGAAAACACAGGAAATACCTGTGGCTGATGTCGTAAAAGTGCTTTTAAAATCAAATGTACAAGAATTGGATGAAGTTATGGTGGTCGCTTACGGTACATCGAAAAAGAGCACGTTTACCGGATCAGCAGCTCTTGTCAAGGCTGATAAACTGAATGAGCGCCCGGTAACTAACGTTACAAGCGCTTTGGTGGGTGTTGTTCCCGGCGTGCAGGTAAGTACTGCTAATGGTCAACCGGGTTCGGAATCCAGTATTTATGTGCGTGGTATCGGATCCTATGGGGCAAGCAATACTCCTTTGATTGTATTGAATGGTATGCCTTATGATAATGCCATAAGTAGTATTAATCCGAATGATATTGAAAGCCTGACCGTACTGAAAGATGCGGCTTCTTCCGCCTTGTACGGTTCACGTGCAGCAAATGGAGTGATTATGATTACTACTAAAAAAGGGTCGCAGGGAAAGATGTCCGTAAATGTCAAACTGAACCAAGGTATTATTGATAAACAGACTTCCGATTACCAAAAGGTAGGTTTGAACGATTATGTCAGCCTTTATTGGGAAAATCTCCGCAACCGGTATATACGCGATGGCAAAGAAGATACCGCAGGGCAATTAGCCTCCTCCGGATTGTTTGACGAACTGTCGTATAATCCATTTAATGTGCCGAACAACCAAGTGGTGGACGCTACAGGGAAGATGAATGCCAATGCACAGTTCCTTTGGCCGGAGGATGTGGATTGGGTGAATGCAATCCAGCAATTAGGAAACCGGACAGATGCTTCGGTTTCCATCAGTGGTGCGACTGAAAAGACGGATTTCTACGCTTCGGCAGGTTATACTAATGAAGAGGGTTATGTCATTGGTTCTCAGTTCGGACGTTATACGATAAGCGGAAATATAAATTCCAAGATAAAGAAATGGTTAAAGACGGGGGTGAATATCTCGGCTAACATGAGTAATTCGGATGGCAACCAAAATGAGGGACAAGGCAATAATATTAATCCCTTCCGGTTTACCCGTTATGTGGGACCTATTTACCCGATTCACGTTCATAATCCGGAGAATGGCGAATACCTGAGGGATGAACTCGGCAATTTGATTTATGATTTTGGAACGGGCTATTCGGTTGGCGGTGTAACTGTCCCTATACGTGACTATATTGCCGGGAATAACCCTGCGATTGAATTACAGAAGAATCAAAACAGTAATAAACGTAATACTATCATTGCCAAAGTTTATACGGAGATGTCATTCCTTAAAGATTTTACTCTTGCTCTCAATGGAAGTGTAGGCGCTAATTCGTACCTTGCATCTTCGGCAGCAATTGTATATCCTGAAAAGGGAAATACGGGGACTCTGACTAAGACGAACTCGTTTACGACAACTTGGACGTTTAATGAATTACTGTCCTATGCCAAAGATTTCAACCTGCATCATATCGACTTCATGGTCGGTCATGAAAGCTATGATTATGAGTACAACTACCTGACAACTTCCATGAAAGACCAGAAGTTTGACAACAATTTCGAGTTTCCAAACTATTCCAATCTCAATTCAACTCCCCTGTCGTACACCAATAGATATACAACGGAAGGTTATCTCTCTCGTTTCAATTATGATTACGACAGCCGGTATTTCTTTTCCGGTTCGTTCCGCAGGGATGGCTCTTCTCGTTTCTATAAAGATTCACGATGGGGAAATTTCTGGTCTATAGGAGGCGGTTGGCGTATTGATAAAGAATCTTTCCTGTCGGATGTTTCATTTGTAGATATTCTCAAGCTGAGGGCTTCCTACGGAGAAGTTGGAAACGATAATGTAGGTAGTTATTACCCGTGGAGAGCGACTTATGAAGTTGCACAAAACGCAAGTGAAGCCGGATATATCCAGAATACCCTTGAGAATAAACGACTGCAATGGGAAGTTTCCCATAATAGTGATATTGCTCTTGAATTTACACTATTGCACGGGAAATACAGCGGCGCTATAGAATTTTTCAATCGGCAATCCAGCAATTTATTGTTTTCGGTTCCTCTTTCTCCGTCAACCGGAGTCAATTCGGTGGATATGAATGCAGGTACAATGTACAATCGCGGTATTGAAGCGGAACTTACTGCCAAGATTTTCGATAAAAAGATGCTTTCATGGTCGATAAGCGGAAATGCCACCTATCTAAAGAATCGCATTACAAAACTTCCTGTAGATCCGTTTGTCAGTGGTGTGCATAAAATTGAAAAGGATCATGCCCGTTACACTTACTGGCTCCGTCAGTGGAGAGGAGTAGATCCGGCAACAGGAAATAGTCTGTACGTCCCTACGGAAAATGCGCTAACTTCTTCTGAATCGCTGGTTAAGATAAACAATAATACATACACCACCAGTATAGAAGAAGCATTGTACGATTATTCGGGAGAATCTACACCGAAAGTTACGGGAGGTATATCCACAAATCTTTCTTACCAGAGATTTACGCTGTCTTTGGCTTTTTATTACCAATTAGGAGGTAAGATGTATGATGTAGCCTATAACACGTTGATGAGTCCGGGCACGGGTTCGCTTTCCTATTCTGCCCTGCATGTTGACATATTAAATCGTTGGCAGAAATCGGGGGATATAACCAATGTACCCCGCATCTCAAACGGTAGTGATTCAAACGACTTGCAAGCCGGTACTTCCACCCGTTGGTTGATTAGTTCGAATATGCTCGAACTATCCAATATTAATTTAGGATACGATTTTGCCAAACATTGGATTAATCCCTTGGAAATATCCGGTTTACGCTTATATATTTCTGCCGACAATGTATTCCAAATCACGAAACGAAAAGGTATCTATCCACGGCGTAATATCTTTTCCGGCTATAGCAGTAACGGAGATGTGTATCTTCCTTCAAGAGTATTCACGGCAGGCTTGAATATGACATTTTAATACGGTCTTAACAATAAATGAATATGAAAAAGAATATAATAACGATATTGCTCGCAGGAACAATGCTTTTATTCACTGCATGTGATCAAGATTTTATGGAAACGAAATCCACGCAGGATGTGGATCAATCCCAAATGTTTGAAACGACAGAAGGAGCAATGATGGCAGTCAACGGATTGCATAAACTGATGCATCACCCGTCTTTGACTACCAGTTATGCACAGGGAGGGTATGAAACATTCATGATTTGGATGGATATGTTAGGAGAGGATTTGGTTTATACCATCTCCAACGCTCAATTTCAATCGTCAGCACAATGGACATTACATCGTAATACTGCATCTAGCCACTTAGTGTATCATTACCGCTTGTTCTACTTTTTTGTAGCCAATGCCAATATGATTATTAGCAATGTAGATGATGCCCAAGGTAGCCAAAGCGAAAAAGATTATATCAAAGGACAAGCCTATGCGTATCGTGCCTTTGCTTATTATAACCTAGTGCAGTGCTGGGCGGAACGTTACCGGGCAGAAGGGAACAACACACAACCCGGTGTAATCCTGCGTGCCACCAATTCTACCGAGAACTTGCCTCGTGAAACAGTAGAATCAGTTTATGAACAAATTAATGATGATCTGGATGAATCCATCCGGTTGTTAGCTCCCTTGACCATTGAAAGAGAAAACAAATCGCATATTAATGTGCATGTAGCCCGCGGATTAAAGGCTCGCGTATTACTAACGCAAGGCAAATGGGGAGTGGCAGCCGATATGGCAAAACTTGTGATAGATCAGTCTGGTGCCAAATTGCAAGACGATACCTATACAACTTTTATAAACCGCATGAGCGATCAAACAAATACCGAATGGTTGTGGGGCAAGAAGTCTCAGGAAGACCAAGCCGGTACGTTGAGAGATTTCCACAGTTTCATGTCAAACATGAATGTCAGCTACAACCGTAATACGCCGCGTGCCATTTATAATTTATTGTATAACCGTATATCCGATACGGATGCCCGTAAGAATTTGTGGTTTCCTCGTGCACAAGACCCCACATCATCGCCCTATCCTATTTATCCAACTAGCGGACGTATCAGAAATTATATGGCAAATAAATTCCTTTTAACTGATGAAAACGCTAAATGTGGCGATGTACCTTATATGCGTCTTCCTGAAATGATACTAATTATGGCAGAAGGCTATGCCCGTGTGGGAGAATATCAAAAAGCCGCACAGGCTCTCTATCCATTGGCATATCATCGTGATCCGGCTTATCAGCTATCCGTAAAGACGGGTGATGACCTGATTGACGAGATTATATTCCAAAGGCGTATTGAGTTATGGGGCGAAGGTTTCCGTTGGCTGGACTTGAAACGGCTGAACATGCCGCTTGACAGAGGACCTGTCACACGCGAAGAATTGGGATACAGCAATGATCCATGGAATTCAAACACCAAAATGCCTGTCAACGTAGATCCTGAAGCATCCAATTATAACATGTACGATGCCCATCCGATGGGTGAGGAAAATCGTTACAGGGGAGCCGGATCAAAAGAATGGCAATGGTTATTCCCCAATGCAGAAATAAATGTCAATACGTTATGCGAGCAAAATCCTTTATAAAAGTATTTTTGTTTGTATTCCTGCTATCGGGGATGATGGTAATCAAAGGAGTTGCTCAACCGCAACCGGAAAATGCAACGTTTGATTTATCATACTTCCTCCCGAAAGGAGAAACATATACTTATAATGAGACGATATCTGTTCCTGCATCAGCCTTTGGTTTTCAATTAGGAGAACAGCATGCGGAATGGAACCAAGTTGTCGATTATATGAAACAACTAGCTACCATTTCAGAACGCGTAACTGTCAAGGAAATAGGACACACATACCAACACCGTCCTATCATTGAAGTTGTCATCACCTCTCCTGCAAATCAAAAGAATATCGACCGGATCAAAGCCGAACACATAAGAATGACAGATGCGAATCAATCGGCATCATTGAATATGGATCAGATGCCTGTTGTCATCAGCTTAATGTATAGCGTACACGGGAATGAGCCTTCTGGTGTAAATGCCTCCATTGCTGTAGCGTATTTTCTAGCAGCTGCTCAAGGCGCACAAGTTGAGAATATGCTGGAGAATATGGTTGTTGTTCTGGTTCCAGGCATTAATCCTGATGGTATTAACCGCTTCGCTTCATGGGTAAATTCTTCACGTAGTTTGACGGATGTGTCTGATCCTAATTCGCGAGAATTTCAAGAGCCATGGCCCTCCAGTCGAACCAATCATTATTGGGCAGATTGTAATCGTGACTGGTTGATGGCACAGCATCCCGAAGGGATTACCGCTTTGGAGTCCTATCTGAATTGGTTACCTAACATCGTTGTTGACCATCACGAACAAGGACCTTCACGCCATTATTATTTCAGCCCCGGACACCCTAAACGAACTCATCAACTCACTCCGCAGCAGAATCAAGACCTCACCTCCGAAATCTCTGCCTTCTGTGCAAACGAATTGGACAAGATTGGGACATTGTATTATTCCAAAGAAGGATATGATGATTTCTATTACGGCAAAGGTGCCGCTTATGGTGATATTCACGGTTCTGTATGCTTGCTCTATGAACAGGGCAGTTCACGTGGGCATCTGCGGGAAACCCGCAATGGGGTGCATCCGTTTGCTTGGACAATACGCAATCAGGCTTATGCGTCGTATGGAACTCTTTTTGCCGGTTATGCACTTAAGAATCGTCTGCTGGCTTATCAAAGGAACTTTTATGAAAACATGAAAGCAGAAGCGGTAAAGCGTGATGTGAAAGGATATATATTTGATACAAGAGGTTCGCGCGCAGTGGCTTTCCATTTCCTCGAAAATATAGCACATCATCGGATTGAAGCTTACCATCTAACTAAAGATGTTTCTGTAGATGGCAAAGTGTTCAAGGCTGCCGATGCCTATGTCATTCCTCTAGAGCAGAAATACAATGCCGTCATCCGGGCAATCATGGAAAATAATCTGACCTATAATGATAGTATCTTCTATGATATTTCGGCTTGGACATTCCCCCATGCTTTCAATTTGAAATATGCCGAATTAAAAAACCTAAATGGCTTGCTGGGTAAACGAGTAACTGAAAACAAATTAGCTCCGGGAAAAATTATAGGAGGGAAAAGTGATTACGGTTACCTGTTTGAGTGCAATGAGTTTTACTCTCCGAAAGTCATTTACGAACTACAGAAAAAAGGAGTCCGCGTAGTAGCCGCCAAACTTCCTTTCTTGTTCAAATTTGACAATACGGAGAAGAAAATGGGATACGGGACTTTACTTGTGTCTGTGCAAGACCAACCCGTATCTTCGGATGAGCTTTATAGGATGCTAAACCAGCTTGCAGAGGAAACAGGAGTGGACATATATTCAACTGCAACCGGCTTGATGTTCGATACCGATTTAGGAAGCCCAGCCTACCACATGCTGAAATTACCTAAAGTGGCTGTATTGGTTGGTCGTACAATGGGAATACCCGATTCCGGGGAAATATGGTACCTGTTGGATAAACGTTTCCAAATACCTTCTACCCTAATTGAATCAACAACATTGACTCCGCGTGAATTGCAGCGTTACACTGTAATAATCATGGCTGACGGAATACCTAACCTGACTAAATCATCGGAAAGCGCATTAAAAGAATGGGTAGCAAACGGCGGAACACTGATTGCAAGCGGAAAAGCCTATGCTTGGATGAATCAATCCGGAATCTGTTCTATAAAAGCGGTGGATGCATCTTTTAAGGAAGACTCTACTGTTTATCGCATGTATGCCGAACAAAGTGAAGCCAATGCCGGCAATGCTATTTCAGGTGTAATACTGAATTGTACTCTCGACCCGTCGCATCCTGTTGGATGGGGATTCGACCAGACGGTAATACCTGTCATCAAAGACAATAACATCATCTTCAAGAAAGATGCAAACCCTTATGCTTCTCCGCTTCGTTACACATCCGAGCCTGTACTGTCCGGTTTCCTCTCTGTTAAAAACAAAGGTTTATTGCAAAATACCCCAGCAATGTTTGCAAAGCCCTATGAGCTGGGAGCCGTGATAGTCTTTGCTGACGATATGAACTTCCGCTCCTATTGGTTCGGCACAAGCAAGTTATTCTTGAATGCAGTCTTTTTTGGAGAATGTTTAAAGAAAGAAAATTATAACTATTAACAACAGTACTTGATGAAAATATTTCCCTTTTGGCATTTAATGCGTAAACTTTGCCGTATGGGTTTGGTTGTAGTGTTTCTGAGTATTTCCGTGCAAACAGCTGTTGCCTGTACGGCAGCTGTTATATCCGGAAAAGTGACTCCTGATGGCCGTCCTCTATTATGGAAAAATAGAGATACCAGTACAGACCATAACTGTGTCAAATACTACACGGGAGAGAAATACTCCTTCGTAGCCATTGTGAACAGCAGTTCCGAATCACCCAAATCCACTTGGGCGGGTACAAATTCTGCTGGTTTCTCCATTATGAATACGCGATCTTATAATCTGAAAGAAAAAGCAGAAGGAGAATCAGGTGAGACAAGAAACGGTGTTCTCATGCGGCGCGCCTTGGAGATTTGTTTTACAGTGGAAGATTTTAAATATTTTCTGGATACTATTAGCCGTCCCCGTGTAGTGGAGGCAAACTACGGGGTGATAGATGCAAAAGGTGGAGCTGCCATATTTGAAGTGGGCGATGTTGATTATGTTATGTATGATGTGAACGATCCGCAAACGGCTCCTCAAGGTTATCTCGTTCGTACTAACTTCTCTTTTGCCGGGAAACAGAATGTTGGTGGCGGTTATATCCGTTATCAGGCGGCAAACCAATTATTATTTGCAGCTTCTGCTACTCTTGAAATCACACCGGAATGGATATTTAACGAACTCACTCGCTCCTTTGTCAATCCGATGTTAGGAATCAATCTGAAAGATGGGCGCTATAACAAACCCTATACTTCCGGTTGGTTTGTCGAACAGGATTTCATCGTGCGCAAGATATCTACATGCACAGTTGTAATACAAGGTGTCAAATCCGGAGAGCAGCCGGAATTAACCACTATGTGGACTGTCATCGGCTATCCGGCAGTAACTCCAGCTATACCGGTATGGGTCAAAGGAGCCGAACGCAAATTACCTACATTATTGCTAAGAGATAAGGAGACGAAAGTATCTCCCTTGTGCTATATGGCTTTACAACTACGCAATAAAGTTTATTCCTATAAACGCGGAACAGACAGCGAAAGGTATTTTAATTGGGAACTGCTTTATAATGCCAACTATACCGGCTATATGCAACATATCTACTTCGTAGAAAAAGAAGTGATTAAAAAATCAACCGCCCTACTCAAGGCGTGGCGTGAACGAGGGAATATAGATGTTACTCAAACCTATGTGCTTTATGACGATCTGGATGTATTCATTACAAGTAAATACAAAGAGTTAGGCTTTTAAGTTTCTGAAGGAGTGAAGAAGAATTGCAAAACACGATGCATATACAATCTTACTGTTTCCAGTTGCAGAGTTTTGCGATGATTTCGTAAATGCTTTTGAAGAAATACGAAAACTATACAGAATATCCATTGCATGGACATTTATCGGTTCTAACCAATTGTATTTCTCGCAGCCGTAAGGTGTATGAAGCAGAGTATAGAGGTTAGTGTGATTCCAAACGCAGCTATTAAAGTTATATAGTAGTTGCAGTAGATGGCATTCCGGTGGAATATACTTTTACCGCGGTAGTTCCCATGACATCGAAGGGATGAGAGGGATGCCCTGAGCCTGCTTGAAGGAAGTATGTTGTATGCAGATATTGCCTATACGGATTTTATCAACATGTAGTGGTTATGCTCTTCTGTGTGATTGGAAGCTACCATTCTATACCAGAAGTTGTTTTAGGTTTGCTGTCTAATGCCCACAAACTTTCCCATTTGGGATTATCGTATATATACGGCGAAGCACTTTGTCAGAAGCCAATATCCGTCGAAACAATGCGGTTTTTGAAGGTATTTACATAGATGTATATCTATCGGTACGGTTCAAATTTAGCGGACAGCCGATTACAAAAGCTTGATATAAAAAGGCTCTATGCAATGGATTCTACGACGATTACATTAATTCAAGTTGCCAGTTATCGCTTTAAGATTCTATCAATGGTATATCCAAAGATAGGGATAAAACGAATCCATACAATCACGGATGGAGAATTTTCCGTCAGGAGAATCAAACATCTTCTGGCGATACTGCACCTCCGCCTAATTCTCCTCCACTTTGATTTGGTTGTAAGCCAGTACCCCGAAAACCGATTTTCCTGAACTTATCTTGGTAAGCATAATTCTCGAAATTTTGTTATTCTTTCTTCAATTTCTCGTTTCAAAAGTCCGAATTGGAGGGTAGATTGTTCGAGAATCTTCATCATCGAACAAGCTTTTTGTTCTCCGAAATTGCGAATCAAGGCATGGAAAACCTGATTGTAATTGTTCTTTATGCCTCGAAATTGGGCGTGAAAACAGCTTAAAAGTATGGTGTAATCAATCAAAGTCTTATTGATAAAAACCACTTTCGGCTGCTTGTTTAACACACAATCCGCCATAAATCGGGACATACTTCGCTTTCCCGATTGCCTGTATAGGGATAAAAACCGCTTGTTTTCCGCCTCATTCAGGCGAACCATGTAGCGATATTCCTGCTTATCCGCTTTCGGCTTACGCCCTCTCTTTGACTTATTCTTGTCTTTTTCTTTGAACTTTCCATTGTCGGGGGAAGTTCCATTACCAACATTTTTAATGTTCATTACTTGTTTCTTTTTAAACGGTTCGACTTGGGAGAACCGTTCCCCCAAACTCGCAGTTTGGGTAAGAAGAGTTTTGGGCAGAAAAAATGGAATTTTTTGCTGACAAAAACACTTCTTGCTATTGTCTATCGACAATAAAATCCGCCACGATTGACGGACATTATCAGTATGCGGAACGGTTACCCGTTATTTCAGGAATCGTATCTGAAACATCCGATGTTTCCGGTCATTT
>SNRY01000671.1_pt1 | contig 11034 bp, 13 predicted proteins | sample 4693421 | NCBI WGS metagenome assembly SNRY01 (sample SAMN11003215, study PRJNA524138) | termite gut metagenome | isolation source: Bacteroidetes bacterial symbionts from single cell of protist host amplifed... | host: Streblomastix strix ... | reverse complement strand
TATTTGGCAAGATTCAAACGAAAAGGAAAGTGCTACAGCAAAGCGCAACACATGATTGAGAAATCGTTAAAATTACTGTTTCTAAAACTTAATAATGAATTACCTATATTAGTTTAACAATGCCTTACATTTAATTCATGTTGCCGATTATAGTTTTAACATTTTATCAATCGTATATATCCGAATGAGAACCATGAGTTTAATTAAGAATCCCTCTTAATATCTTTTCATACTCCCCTGATTTTAATAACTCCATTGCACGTATCACATTGGGGTTTATTGTGTTTATTACCCGGTAGTATTCATTTGTATTCCAAATGTCCCTTGAGATAAATGCTTTAAGTTGCGTCTTTATCAAAGATAGAGAAATAGTATATTCTTTTTCGTTAAATTCTATTCCTTCTTTACTTGCCAATTCTTTCATTTCCGTTAGCAAATTATTTTCGTCCACATAAAATTGGTCATTAAAAGTTTCAAATTTTTTATATTTCTTGAGCAATTCATACCGGTTGTTATCCATATACTTTGTAGCCGTTTTTATAATAATACCTTTATCGCGCAATTTACGGTAATAATTAGTGTAAAGAGTCGTATCAACCGGCACGAAGCAATCCGGCATAATGCCTCCGCCGCCATAAACAATACGTCCCATTTTTTTTGTTTTATATTTTAATGAGTCGGAAAAATGAATACTGTCTGCGTTTATCATTTCTCCATTGTTATATCGATTGAGAATGTCTTTTTGATATTGTTCGGCATTCCCGTAGGGTTTTTGGATGCAACGTCCCGCCGGCGTATAATAACGGGCTATAGTAAGCCGGATCATGGAGCCATCCGGTAAATCAATGGGGCGTTGCACCAATCCTTTGCCGAAAGAACGGCGACCTGCAATCACTCCCCTGTCCCAATCTTGTACGGCTCCGCTTACAATCTCGCTTGCCGAAGCCGAATATTCGTCAACAAGTATGACTAAACGTCCTTTCCGGAATTTACCACCGCCTTCGGCGAAAAATTCTTTTCGTTTTGAAGCCCGTCCTTCGGTATATACGATGAGTTCTTTCCGGCTAAGAAATTCATCTGCCAAATCAATGGCTGCGTTGAGATACCCTCCTCCATTTCCCTGCAAATCAAGTATCAGATCTTTCATCCCTTTTTTTTGGAGTTTGGTTAATGCTTCTTTGAATTCACCGGCAGTAGTAGCTCCAAAATGCTCTATACGGATGTATCCGGTTTGAGGTTGAGCCATATAGAAAGCATCTAAACTGAAAACAGGTATTTTATCACGGATTACAGTAAACAAAAGCGATTCATTAGCCCCTTTTCTGGCAATACGAAGATTTACCTTGGTTCCTTTCTGCCCCCGTAAACGACTCATGATTTCTTCAGAACCCATTTGTACGCCGGCAATGGTCGTGTCGTTCACAGAGATAATACGGTCTCCGGCTAATATACCTGCCCTCTCCGAAGGTCCGTTGTTCACCGGTTGAATAACAAACAGTGTGTCTTCAATCATATTAAATTGAATACCGATACCCTCAAAATTTCCTGAAAGAGGTTCATTCATCTTTTTTACTTCCGCTGCGTTTGAATAAGTAGAATGAGGATCCAGTCCGGATAGCATTTGGGTGATACCTTCTTCAATCAATTTGTCTTCATCTACTTTGTCAACGTATAAATTTGATATAGCAAATTCTGCTATTTGTAGTTTACGCAAAGCCGGAGTGATCACATTTTGTGCCTGAGCGTCTATACCCCTCTGTCCGGAGATTAATGAATAGAAAAAAATAAGAAGGTAACAGAAAAAGCAATGAAGAAATCCGGATATAAATTTATTATTCATAATACCTGATTAAACAGATTATATTTCCATTCCTTTAGGAAGAAAACGGCTAATATCTTTACCGTAACTCAACAGTTCGCGGACAATGGTGGAACTGATACAAGTAAGCTCCGGTTCGGTAAAAAGTAAAATGGTTTCTATTCCGGAAAGTTTACGGTTCATATCGGCTATGGTTTCTTCATATTCGAAGTCTTTCACTGTGCGGATGCCGCGAATAATAAATCCGGCATTTATTTGTTGGGCAAAATCAGTAGTAAGACAATCGTAAGACATTACCTGTATTTGCGACTGTTCTTTGTAAAAACGCTGAATAGACTCCAGACGCTTCTCAATTGGAAAATAGGTGTTTTTGTTCTCGTTGACGCCAATACCGATAACAATTTCGTCCATAATGTGTAGAGTGCGGCGAACGATGGAGTCGTGTCCGATGGTAAAAGGGTCGAAGGTTCCGGGAAATATCGCTCGTTTCATTAACCAATGTAATTCATACCTATTAACTCTATTTTTCTTTGATGGCAAATATCGCTGAAATCTTTTCCATTGAATGTTATTAAAGCATCAATCTTTAAGATATGCATGAACAGCATACTTTCCGCATCAGTTTCGTTTCCTTTTCTTTTCCAAAAACCAAACAACAATTCCGCAAATAGGGTTCTGAAGTGCACCCCAAAAGTTTTTTGTCCAACTTTTGGGGTGCACTTCACATTAGCTATGCATTTCATCCAATTCAACCACTTCTATTTCCTTTGTGTCCACTTGTAAGGACTTGACCTCTTCGCCAAAAGAACGAATCCACTTCAAAACCGTAACGTTACTTACTCCCAGATATCTACCGATGGAACGAAATCCTAAACCTTCCAAGTACAATTGTAAGGCTTTTTTGCGCTCACTTTTTGGATATTCCCCCGAGCGCTTTTCCACCGTATAGGTATAATGGCAGACTTTACATTTATACCGTTGATGACCTCGTACTATACCATTCTTAATCTTGTTGCTACTTTGACACTTTGGACAATTCATCGCTTTTTGCTGCAAAGGTAATAAAACTATCTTAAATTAGCAATGCCGAAAAAGAATCAAAAGGAGTAAAAGAAATATCAGAAGCGCCTTTCTTTTTATCACAATGAAAATCATTATTGATTGCTCCGGGGCAGCAAATCACCATATTTCTATAATCAAGTTGCAAATTCGGATATTTTTCCCGGCACTTTATGTGGTCAATCCGTATATCTTCGTTGCTGTTTGTGTCCTTGCAAGGGATACGCCGCATACAGTATGCACAGATGTAACCTTGTTCCCGGAATAAGGCTTCGCGCAGGGGAGGAATTGATTGATAGGTTGCTCCCGGAGTATTTCGATATTCTTCCCATTCTTGGGGTTCCGCTCCTTTATCAATCTTCTTCATTACCGGAATCCTTTAAGAAGTTCAACATGGCTGTGGCTTTAGCCAATTCCGGCAAGTTCTCTCCAAATTGCTCTCTCATATCATCAAGCAGGTCTTTGGCTTCTTGATATTGGTCATCGTCAATGTGGTTGAAAAGCCGGTTTAATTTCTCTTGTATTTCTTTTGTCCGGGGAATCAATCCTAATATCATTTCCATAATGGTAGAAACATCCAGACCGTATGTTTGAACGGGAAACATTTGATAACCCTTTTCTTGCATATAACTCAACTGATACACCATGTTTTCCTTTTTCGGCTCAATGCCGCTCATTACCATTGGCGCATGAGTAGTAACTATAAATTGAAGTTTAGGGAAAGCTCGTTGCAAACCTTTCAACACTACCGATTGCAAAGAAGGATGCAGGTGAAGGTCTATTTCATCAATCAATACCGTTCCGCAAGTGCACTCGCAGGCATCTGAACCATATATTCCTTTATTGAGCAACATACAGCGGAAGGCAAGGTCGGTAACCATGTTTACCAAACGCCTGTATCCGTCGGAGAGATTTTCTGCTTCCACTTCTCTGCCATCGGTGAAGTGATAATAAACTTTGCCTTGATTGGGGCGCACAGACATATCGGTAATGATGTTGCAACCTCCATTTCCCAATGCTTTTTGCAAAGCCTTGCGTACTCCTTCTACCTCCTTTATAGCTTTATCTCCTTCTGCAAGCACTAATAATCGCTTTATCCAATACGGAAAAAAAATGTTTCCCTGCATACATTCATAATATCCGAATGAGGGTTTTTGATAGTATTGTTTAAACAGTTTTTTATCCGGTTTGTGCTTGCTGTGAATTTCTTTTGTAGAAAAGGCGGCAAAAAGCGGAAGAGACGATGTTTGCTTCTTGGTATCCGAATCAAATAAAGCTTTATACAATTTCTTGGAGTATGATTTATAACTACCAATTCCTTTGGTTTGCGTACGATTTTTTTTACCTTCTCTTTTTAATTCATTTATAGAACCAGGCATCATATCTTCCAAGTTATCTGTATACTCGGAAGACAAAAATTGAATGGTAACCGGCTTTTCGTTAACAATAGAATCATCATCCGTAGCGTATTGAGCAAAATCATTGTTTCCAATCCCGATAAAACGGGTGTTTTCATCACTATACCCAACAAAGAAACTACTCATGGCAGAACATAATGCTCGTAAAACGGTTGTTTTCCCGCTTGCGTTATCGCCAATTAACAAATTAATGCCCGGTTTAAACTCAACCGTCAAATCGCTAAAGCAACTGTAATTTATCAATTTGATTTGTTCCATGATAAAAAAATTGTTCGGGACTATCCCTTTTGGGTTTGATTAATTATATTATAACTATTTACAAATTTAACAATTATCTATATATTTATAAAGAATCGGATTGTTCTTAATTTCTTCCCCTTTTTAAGCTATATCCTCTTCTATTACCAAATTATCAATAATGAAACTCTGCCGTTCCATGGTGTTTTTTCCCATATAAAATGCCAAAAGCTCTTTCACCAAATCGTTTTTTCGTAATGTAACCTGTTCCAAACGCATATTTTCACCAATAAAATGTTTAAATTCGTCCGGAGAAATTTCTCCCAACCCTTTGAAGCGGGTGATTTCAGGATTAGGACCTAATGTCTTTACGGCATTCAGACGTTCCTCTTCAGAATAACAATAAATAGTTTTCTTTTTATTACGTACCCTAAACAGGGGAGTCTGCAAAATATAAACATGTCCTTTTTTAATCAAATCGGGGAAAAACTGTAAAAAAAAGGTGATCAATAACAAACGGATATGCATCCCGTCCACATCGGCATCAGTGGCTACAATAACCTTGTTATAACGCAAATTTTCAATGCCATCTTCAATATTTAGCGCAGCTTGTAGAAGATTAAACTCTTCATTTTCATAAACTATTTTTTTCGTTAAACCGTATGAATTTAGAGGCTTACCGCGTAAACTGAATACGGCTTGCGTATTCACATCACGGCTTTTGGTGATGGAACCACTGGCGGAATCTCCCTCGGTAATAAATATACAAGAATCTTCCACCTGTTCTCCTTTGCTGTCGTTCAGGTGAATTCTGCAATCACGAAGTTTCTTATTGTGTAAGTTTGCTTTTTTTGCACGTTCGCGCGATTGTTTGGTTATACCCGCAATCGCTTTCCGCTCTTTTTCCGACTCTTGGATTTTTTGCAGCATAGCGTCGGAAGTGTCATGATTGATATGCAGGTAATTGTCCAACTCTTTTTTCACAAAGTCGCCAATAAACTTATTGATAGTAATACCACTATGGGGATTCATATCTCTCGAACCCAGTTTGGTTTTGGTTTGCGATTCAAATACCGGCTCTTCCACCTTTATGCTGATAGCTCCTACCATACCGGTACGAATATCGGCTAAATCAAAATTTTTATTGTAATACTCTTTAATGGCTCTACAAATGGTTTCACGGAAAGCGCTAAGATGAGTTCCTCCTTGTATGGTATGTTGCCCGTTGACGAACGAATAATATTCTTCACCATATTGATTGCTGTGAGTAAGCACCATTTCAATATCATCCCCTTTCAAATGAATAATAGGATAAAGCGGATCCGTAGTCATATTTTCATTCAACAAATCAACCAGCCCGTTTTCCGAATAGAATTTTTTCCCGTTAAATAAGATGGTTAAACCGGAGTTAAGAAATACATAGTTCTTTAGTAACGACTCAATATGCTCGTCTTTGTATTGATACTCTTTAAAAATGCTTGCATCGGGAACAAATTCGGTCAATGTTCCGTTAGGTTCGTGAGTAAGTGTGATGGGAATTTCTTCAGTGATATTTCCACATTTAAAAGTAGCCGTTTTCATTTCTCCGTCACGAAAACCGGAAATACGGAAGCAAATAGAAAGTGCATTTACGGCTTTAATACCCACTCCATTTAATCCGACAGATTTTTTGAATGCTTTGGAGTCATATTTACCGCCTGTATTCATTTTGGAGGCAACGTCCACCAATTTACCTAATGGAATTCCTCGCCCATAGTCACGTATAGAAACTTTTCCTTCGGCAAGAAACACTTCGATTACTTGTCCATACCCCATCATGAATTCATCAATGGAGTTATCCATAATTTCTTTCAAAAGGACGTAAATACCGTCGTCCGAATGCGTTCCATCCCCTAATTTACCGATATACATACCAGGGCGCAGGCGAATATGTTCTTTCCAATCGAGTGTGGTAATATCCTCTTCTGTGTAGTCTATTTTTTCTTGCATACGTTTCGTATTTTCTATCCTCTTATTTGGTTATTTTTTTGATGAAAGCCCGGCGACGTTTATGTTGTTTAGATTCAAAATAACTCCATTGCGCTTGTATCTTCTCGTTCAATTCCAATTCAGGATTGCTTTCTCCGAATACAAATCCTAATTTGATGTAAATAGGAACCAAATCATAAAATAACAACGCATTAATTCCTTTTCCTTGGTATTCGGGTTTAACAGCTGTCAATAAAAGATCTAACACCTTATAATTGCGTTTGAAATACAAAGCTTTCAAAAGATAATACCATCCAACCGGAAATAGTTTCCCCTTTGCTTTTTGCAAGGCTTTTGAAAGCGAGGGCATTGACAAGCCGATTGCCACAAGCTTATCATTCGCATCGGTAACCAGGGAAATCATTTGCAAATTGATAATAGGGAGGTACATTTTTATGTATTGCTCTATTTGTTTAGGCGAAAGTTGAGAAAAACCATACAAAGACCGGTAAGCTTCGTTTACCAATTCAAAAATGGCTTGCCCGTAATCCGTAGCGAGTTTTTTAGAAGATGTGAATTTCTTTATTTTCAGGTTATATTTCTGTTGCATCAACTCGGCAATGCGACGATGTTTATCCGGTAAATTTTCAGGAATGATAATTTGGTATTCTATCCAATCGGCGTCTTTTTCAAAACCTAACCTTTCCAGATGTTGCGGATAATAAGGGTAATTATAAATGGTAGCCATAGTACCCACTTGGTCAAATCCTTCGATAAGCATTCCTTCCGCATCGAAATCAGTAAAACCCAAAGGACCCTGAATGTATTCCATACCCTTGCTTTTTCCCCATTCTTCCACTGTTTTAAGAAGAATGGAAGACACCTCCCTATTGTCAATAAAATCTATCCATCCAAAACGAACTTCTTTTTTATTCCAAGTTTCATTCGCCCGCCGATTGATAATACCGGCTACACGACCCGCAAGTTTACCGTCCTTGTAGGCTAAAAAATATTCGGCTTCACAAAACTCAAAGGCTGCATTTTTCTTTTTGTCAAATGTATTGAGCATATCACTGTAAAGATCAGGAACCGAATAAGGATTATTTTTATATAACTTATAATTGAACCGAATGAATTGTTTAAGTTCTTTTTTGCCGGAAACTCTTTTAATTGTAACAGCCATGATTTTCGATATTTTGGGTACAAAGATAGGGATTATCTTTGATTCAGAGCGGGTTCAAACAAATTTTATATCTTACATAATAAGTTTTTACGTGCCGGTAGAAATATTAATTTAATGAAAAATGACAACAAATTTTCTTCCATATATTGTGAAATATATATTTTTTCAATTAATTTGTCACCTCTTAAAAAAAAATAAACGGATGACATTTAAAATTTCAGACTTTATGAAAAAAATCAACGTATTAGTTTGGCTTATGGCAATGTCTATTGTCACAAGTTTTGCAGCGGACAAGGTAATCAAGCTTTCAAAACCGAACATGAATCGTCCCGCCACGTTAATGAAAGCTTTTTCCGAACGGAAATCTGCTCGTGAGTATTCCTCAAAAGAGTTAAGTAATGCAGACCTTTCAGATTTGTTGTGGGCAGCAAATGGTATTAATCGTCCGGATGGAAAGCGGACAGCTCCCTCTGCTATGGATCGTAAAGATGTGGACGTTTACGTCGTTCTATCTGATGGAGCCTATTTGTATGATGCAAAGGAACATAAATTGGATTTGGTTTCCGAAGGAGATTATCGGGCAGCTGTTGCTGGAAACGGTCAGGATTTTGTAAAAAGCGCTCCGCTTTCTTTAGTTTTGGTTAGCGAATTATCACGTTTGGGGGATGCAAAGAATCCTCAAACCCAATTGATGGGTGCAGTAGACGTAGGAATCGTATCTCAAAATATTGCTTTGTTTTGTGCGGGAGCCAATTTAGCTACCGTGCCACGTGCCTCAATGAACAAAGATTTATTAAAAAGCGCTTTAAAATTAAAAGATTCCCAGTTACTTTTGATTAACCATCCGGTCGGATATTTCAAATAAGAATATTAAATGCAGAATGTTGAATGAAACCGCAAGTAATTTCATTCAACATTCTTTTTTACACAGTAATCAGTTCATATTCCAAATTTCCGATTCCCAATTTCTCAGCATGCTTCAATCCTGCCAACCAATTTGTTTCCGGATGCAATAAGTGGAATTTGTCTTTCCCTTTGAGATGTTCGTGCGGGTGCCGGGAAGATAATAGATTATCGGTTTGAGCTACCGGAGCAGCAATCACCATATCTGCACAGGCTTTGTCAAGCGCCACAGGATCAAATGACGCAGCCATTCCCATATCGGGTATGACAGGAGCGTCATTGTGATTCCAACAGTCGCATTCGGGAGAAACATTCATAATGAAACTGACATGAAAATGAGGTTTATCCTTTAATATTGCCCAAGTATATTCCGCAATTTTGTAATTTAAACGTTCCGACGTATCCCCTGCACCCATTATCGCTCCGTCATACTGACAGAGAGCTACGCATTGTCCACAGCCTGTGCATGTATCGTAATCAATTTTGGCTTTACGATCTGCGTCCAAACGAAGAGCTTCGTGTGCACAATTTTTCACACAAATTTTGCAACCGGTGCAATTCTTCGTGTTAATAACCGGTTGAGATGCCGAATGAAGTTCTAGTTTACCAGGCACCGAAGCAGCCCCCATACCAAGATTTTTAAGCGCTCCTCCAAATCCCGCCTGCTCATGCCCTTTAAAATGATTCATGGAAATGATAACATCCGCATCGGCAACAGCCGTTCCTATTTTGGGAGCTTTGCAATACTCTCCGTTTATTTCTATCTCCCGATAATCGGTTCCTTTCAGTCCGTCGGCAATAATAACCGGACATTGTCCGGAAATAGGGTTAAAACCATTTTCCATGGCGCTTTGTAAATGATCCACAGCGTTAGAGCGACCACCGGAATATAACGTATTGCAATCCGTAAGAAAAGGTTTTGCTCCCAAACCACGAAGCAGGTTTGCCATTCGCGCAGCATAGTTTGCGCGAATATAAGCCAAATTGCCCGGTTCGCCGAAATGAATTTTGATAGCAGTAAACTGATTCTTGAAATCAATATGCGTCATACCGGCTTTCTTTACCAAATGTTCCATTTTATCCAACAAATTACTGTTGGGAGTTGTCCGCAAGTTCGTAAAATATACGTTTGATTTTTCCATAATAGTATTCGTTGAGCTCTTACTGTTGGCAATAACAAAAGTATAAAAAGAATCGGTTTATTCGAATTGGACACTTGTAAAAATCTTTTTTTGGTACGAATTAAAAAATAAATATTGAAAAAACATGTTATATAGCAGTCTTTTTGTTTGATATTTATTGTTTTAAATGTTATCTTTGCACTTAATAAATAATAATTATTGACAAGTCAAAGAGAGAGGGTTCCAACATGAAATATGTTGGAATCTCTTTTTTGCTATTATTAATTATAAAGGAGGGAAACCACTATGGCTTATATGTCTGAAGAAGGTTACAAAAAATTGGTTGAAGAATTGAGAGTGCTGGAAACGGTTGATCGTTTCGAGATATCAAGACAAATTGCAGAGGCGCGTGACAAAGGAGATTTATCCGAAAATGCCGAATATGATGCGGCTAAAGAAGCACAAGGAATGTTGGAAATGAAAATCAATAAATTAAAAGCTATTATTGCCGATGCCAAAATTATTGATGAATCAAAAATAAAAACAGATACCGTGCAAATATTAAATAAAGTGGAACTACGAAACGTGCAAAATGGAATGAAAATGATCTATACCATCGTTTCTGAAAGTGAAGCGAATCTCAAAGAAGGAAAAATATCGGTACACACCCCCATTGCCCAAGGATTATTAGGAAAAAAGATTGGCGACATTGCCAAAATCCACGTTCCACAAGGAATAGTTAGTTTTGAAATTATCCATATATCCATATAACCAGATCATAAATATCTGTTACCTAATGGCTACCCTATTTAGTAGAATTATCGCAGGCGAAATACCTTGCTACCAAGTTGCCGAAAATGACAAGTTTTTTGCTTTTCTTGATATTAACCCTTTGAAGAAAGGACATACATTAGTAGTGCCCAAACAGGAAACAGATTATATCTTTGATTTGAATGATGAAGATACGGCAGCTATGCATGTTTTTGCAAAAAAAGTGGCGCGTAGCATTGAACAAACGATTTCTTGTAAACGGATAGGCGTAGCTGTTATTGGATTGGAAGTGCCCCATGCACATATTCATTTAATTCCTCTTGATAAAGAATCGGATATGCTGTTTTCTAATCCCAAGTTGAAATTAAAGGAAAAAGAATTTGCCGGTATTGCTGAAAATATCTGGAAGGCTTTTAACAAATTGATTTTAGTACATGACAAAAATTAAAATAATATTCTGTTTTAGAGCAAAATAGTTGCAGATATATTAGTATAGAACCTTAATTTTCAGCACCTTATAGGAAAACTTCTCACAGATTTACTCAGGGTATGGAA
>SNRY01000670.1_pt1 | contig 11034 bp, 6 predicted proteins | sample 4693421 | NCBI WGS metagenome assembly SNRY01 (sample SAMN11003215, study PRJNA524138) | termite gut metagenome | isolation source: Bacteroidetes bacterial symbionts from single cell of protist host amplifed... | host: Streblomastix strix ... | reverse complement strand
GCAACGGATGGTACAATCATCAATCTACCGCCGTATGGTATTTCGACCTTGCCACTTGGCGTGAACGTCCTGCTTTCTGTATGGACGTGCGCATTACCTACGAAGACGGTTCGGTAGAAACCATCGTTACAGAAGATAATTGGAAAACCACTTTGAGTCCCGTCATTTTCAATAGCATTTACACAGCCGAACATTACGATGCCCGTTTGGAACAACCGGGGTGGAACCAACCCGGCTTTGACGACTCGACATGGAAAAAGTCTTTCTATCGTTCGGCGCCTTCGCAACAAATTGTTGCCCAACAATTACATCCGATACGGAACGTAGAAAAGGTGAAAGCCAAGGATCTTACGAAAGTAAACGACCGCACCTATATATATAATCTGGGCAGAAACATCGCCGGCGTCAGTCAGTTGCGCGTAAAAGGGGAAGCCGGCACGGAAATTCGCCTCAAACATTCGGAAATCCGGCGTCCGGACGGGACACTGTATATGAATAATATTGAAGAACACTACCGCCCGACGGACGATTCCGACCCGTTCCAAACCGACATCTTTATCTTGAGCGGTAAGGGAGAAGAAGTGTTTATGCCTCGGTTCAACTACAAAGGCTTTCAATATGTGGAAGTAACTTGCAGCCAACCTATCACCTTGACGCAGGACAATTTGACCGGATGGTTTATGCACAGCGACGTCCCCCCTATCGGACAGGTCGAAACCTCCAACCCAATCATCAACCGCATTTGGTGGGCAACCAATAACGCCTACTTGTCCAACCTGTTCGGCTACCCGACCGACTGCCCGCAACGCGAAAAGAACGGTTGGACGGGCGATGCAAACATTGCGATAGAAACCGGACTGTACAATTTCGACGGCATCACCGTGTATGAAAAGTGGCTGGCAGACCATCGCGACGAACAGCAACCCAACGGCGTACTCCCTAATATAATCCCCACCAGCGGCTGGGGCTACGACTGGGCAAACGGTCTCGACTGGACCAGCACCATCGCCATCATCCCTTGGCAAATCTATCTGTTCTATGGCGATAGTCGGCTGTTGGCAGACTGTTACGAGAACATCAAGCGTTATCTTGACCACGTTGCCGAGCTGTACCCTTCCGGGCTGACCGACTGGGGGCTGGGCGATTGGATACCTGTCAAGTCCAAAACGCCTGTCGAATTTACCTCTTCTATTTATTATTATGTAGATGCAACAATTCTAGCCAATGCCGCCCGGTTATTCGGCAAAAACGACGATGCCGTCCGATACGCCTCCTTAGCCAAGAAAATTAAGGATGCTTTCAATAATCGCTATTTAGACAAGGAAACGGGCATCTACGGACAAGGCGTGCAAACCGAATTGAGTACGGCGTTGAAATGGGGAATTGTACCCGACGAACTGAAAGCCAAGGTTACTGCCAATCTGGTCAAACGGGTAGCGGCAGACAATAATCACGTTGACGTGGGATTACTGGGATCCAAAGCCATTCTTAACGCATTGAGCGAAAATGGATATGCCGACCTTGCCTTCACGCTTGCCTCGCAGGAAACCTATCCTTCTTGGGGCTATTGGATGGTACACGACAATGCCTCCACGCTCTACGAAGAATGGACTGCCATCGGCGAGGCAAAAGAATCATCCCTGAATCACATCATGTTCGGCGAAATAAGCGCATGGTTCTACAAAGCGTTAGGCGGAATTCATCCCGACCCGGCGCAACCCGGATTTAAGAACACTCTGCTGAAGCCAAATTTCGTCGCTGGTCTGAACCATGCCTCCGTCACATTCCAATCTCCCTACGGAACAATTGAATCGAGATGGGAAAGGAAGAAGAAAAACGTCGTTTACCACGTAACCATACCGGCAAATGCAACGGCAGATTTTTATCTTCCTTCCGGGTATAAGACCGGAACGATTAAACTGGCAAACGGGAAAGCAATCGCCCTGACCGAAACAGGAAAAGACGTTTACAAATTAGTGTCCGGAAGTTATAAACTGGAATTAACAAAACAGTAAAAACAGGATGCCTGAGGCTTACGATACTCCGTATGTGTTACGGGTTCGTAAGCCTCTATTCTTCTGAACATCGCTGAAATCATTTGGCGATTGATTTTATAATTATGTGGTTTCCTGAAGGATTTTGTCCGGTGATATTGATTTCCATACTGCCGTTTTTTATGGTGCACAGCACGTATGTGTTATTGCCGTTGACCACAATGGGAAAAGTCGCTCTTTCGTTTGGTTCGTGGTAAGAGTAACGATGGTTATGCCCTGCAAACATAATATCGATATTTGCTTTGTTCAGTATCGGCATCAAGATTTTCTCCAAATGTTTGCTGCCATGACCTCCGCTTGCCGTAGGAGGAATGTGGAGGAAGACAACTCTCGCGGCAGCGGTTTTGAATTCTTCTGTTTCCACACATTGTTTCAACCACGCTGCCTCTTCCTCGCGATAGGTGTCGAATGCGGCAAGCCCGAAATATTCCCTATGGCTGTCTTCTTTGTCCTCGCCGCAGTCCAATGTCAGGAAACAGACGTTGCCTGCCGAGAACATCCCGTAAACCTGTCCGGTGCGCGTAGGAAAGTAATCAGGAAGAAATTCCGCATACGGACCTCTCGTCTCATGGTTCCCACGATTGAAAACAAGAGGAGTTTCGGTGGCAAAAAGCTCAACCGCAACATCCATACAGTCTTTAAATATCGTCCTTCTATTCATCATCCACTCCCACATATCGCCGTTAAAACATACAAAGTCTAAGGCTTTGAAGTTCACCGCACGGCATAAATCATTCATAAACTTTGCCCGGCTGTGAATATCATTCAGTATAAGGAATGAAATATCTTTGGCTTCTTGGGCGTGCGTCGTGAAGCTAAAGTTGCTGCTTGCCGCTGTTCTTCCGTAACTTAGGGTGTGCATGATAGGATCGGTTCTCCGCGAACATACGCGGTAACGATAGGTAGCGCCGGGTTGCAATCCGTTGATACGAACATGGTGCAGAGTTCGGGCGGCGCGGATATGTCCGGCTGTCGCCGCATAACAGATGCGTGTTGCGGTGTCCGCTTCGTTTGCCATCAATTCCACTCTGCCTGTACCTTTTTTGCCGGTTGTCCATACAACGGTAACGCCATCGGCGGTCATATCACATAGGTAAGGACCATGAGTAACTCTCATGCATTGCGTACAGAGCATACATAATACCAACAGCCAAAAACAATTTTTACAAAAATAGTGTTGTTTAGCGGAGGCTTTCTTACCATTCTTCCTTATTTTTGTACTTTGACGATTGGGGCGATGAAGGATTATCGTGATTTTCATATACAAATATAATCATATATAACCGGATTGTCAAATAGTTATACTAGCAGACTTTTAAATCACCACCACATATTCATTATAATAACTTAATCAATCATGAAAAAAATAGTATTCTGCTTTGCAATAGCAGCTTTACTTCTAACATCGTACAACAGCGTTGCCTCCAAGGAAGAAATTGTAATTTATCTACAGGAAAAGGGAGCCGAAGTAGCGCCATCCATGTATGGTGTGTTTTTTGAAGAAATCAATCATGCCGGTGACGGTGGATTGTATGCCGAGTTAGTGGAAAACCGCAGTTTCGAAGAATTGGAAATGCCCAAAGGTTATCATGCCGAAGGTGATCGTTTGATTTCAAGTCGATTATGCAATCACACCACAGGAGAATCGAGTGAATGGGCAGCCAAATGGACGACCGACCCGGTGCCTGCATGGAGTTTAAAAACGAAAAACACCTTAGCGGCTCAAATGAAGTTGACAAAAGACAGACCCTTATTTGCCTCAGCCCCCAATAACTTGGAAATCGTTATTAAAGACGCTTCCGAATCGGTGTCGCTCGTCAATGACGGGTACTGGGGAATGGGAATTGCTCAAGGCGAAAAATACTATTTGCGAGCTATTGTTCGTACCTCCCCCGACTATAAAGGAACAATCACAGCTAAACTTATTTCCGAAAAAGGCGATGTATTGGCTTCTACCGTAATTGAAACTTCAATAGCCAATCAATGGAATGACTTTAGAGCCGTACTCATACCTTCCGCCAAAGATTCTAAAGCTCAACTTGCTTTGGAGTTTGATGCAACAGGCAAGGTATGGATGGATTATGTATCGCTTTTTCCCGAAAAGACTTTTAATAATCGTCTAAACGGTTTACGTAAGGATGTAGCCGGTATGATAGCTGATTTAAATCCGGCTTTCGTGCGTTGGCCCGGCGGCTGTGTCGTGGAAGGCATTTCGCTTGGAAATCGTTTTGAATGGAAAGAAACATTAGGCGACCCCGCCGCTCGTTCGGGACAATATAGTTTATGGGGGTATCGTTGCTCGTATGGTTTCGGATATTACGAACTATTGCAATTCTGCGAAGACTTGAATGCCAAAGCCATGTTTGTTTGCAACGTAGGTATAAGCTGTCAGGCACGAACAAGTGAAGCCAGCCCTGCAGACCAAATCGAATATTATCTGGACGATTGCTTGGATGCAATTGAATATGCGTTGGGCGACGTAACTACCGAGTGGGGAACTATACGCGCAGCAGCCGGACATCCAGCTCCGTTCCCTTTGCAATATGTAGAAATCGGTAACGAGAACTGGGGTGATGAGTACGACAAGCGTTTCGACCTATTCTATTCAGCCATCAAAGAAAAGTATCCCCAATTAACGCTTATTTCCAATCACGGCATGAGTGGTATCGGGAAAATAGCCCAAACGGATATGATTGATCCGCATTGGTATGTTTCACCCGATTTCTTCTTCAGTAATACGCATCTCTTTGACAATTATCCGAGAGACAAATACACGGTTTATGTGGGTGAATATGCCTGTAACAATCGTGTTGGCGGTGGAAATATGATTGCGGCGCTTTCGGAAGCTGCATTTATTTCAGGAATGGAACGAAATGGCGATTTGGTGAAGATGACTTCGTATGCGCCGTTATTGGAAAACCGGAATAATCGGGAATGGCCGGTAAACCTCATTTGGCTCGACACCGACCAAGTAGTGGGGCGTAGTTCGTACTATGTTCAAAAAATGGCTTCCGAAAACCGTCCGGACTACAACCTTAACAGCAATATCAACATGGCAGAGCCCAAACCTGCAACTATCGCTCCCGGATACTTCGGCTTCGGTTCTTATTCAACAAAAGTAGAATATAAAGACATCAAAGTAACACAAGACGGAAAAACCATCGATTTAGACGGTGCTAAGTTTACCAGCGAAAGAGGACAATGGGAAATAAACAACGGCGTACTGGCGCAAACTTCAATGCAAAATGGAACAAGACGCCTTTTGACAGGCTATAAGGGCAACGATTATACGTTTGAATTTAAAGCTCGCAAAAACAGAGGACATGAAGGCTTCTTAATCTATTTCGGTATGGCGGAAGACGGCTCGAAAGGATATGTTTTCAATATCGGAGGTTGGAAGAATTCGAGAACGGCTGTTGAAGTCATTGTCGGCGGCGGAACTGCCGGAACTCTTAATAAAACCGTACCTTATTCGGTGGAAACCAATAAATGGTATAACATAAAGATAATCGGAACAGCAGCAAAAACAGAACTTTACGTGGATGGAAAGCTCATTCTTGAATACAAAGCAAAATCCGCACCTTTACAGTTCTTCTCCTCCGGGTATGACGAAACAACCGGCGAAACAATTCTCAAAGTAGTTAATGCAGCCGACGTTCCTTATTCAACAAAAATAAAATTAGAAGGTGCTAAGTCTGTAAAAAAAGCCGGAAAAGTTATATCGCTTACAGCTAAAAGCGGCGAAGAGGAAAACTCGTTCGAAAACCCGAAAAACATCTATCCGCAGGAAAGCGAATACAAGCGTTTCGGAAAAGAGTTTGAATATGAGTTTCCTTCGTTTTCCTACACAATATTACGCATAAAAACGAACTAATGAATCGCCATATAGAAGGTCTTCAAGAAAATTGTATCCGAAACCTCGTTAACCCGTCGGGATAGGTGCGCAATGAAAATGTGCATTCGTGTTGCTCCAGAACTTCACGAATAAATATCAGTCCTATCCCTTGTCCGTGCGGCTTGGTAGAAAAGAAAGGGGTGAAGAGTTTGTCTTCCGCCTCTTTGTTAATCCCTTTTCCGGTATCTATGATTTCAAGAGAGGCGGGGGAGCATACGCGAATCGTTATTTCACCGTTGCACTCAATGCTTTCGATGGCATTTTTTACAATGTTCACCATTACTTGTTCAAAGAGAGCAGCATCAATGTTGACGTTTATCGCCCTTTTTTCACATTCCGACTTGATAACGATACCTCGTTCGGTGCAGACGCTTTCCATGAAATTCCGGCACGAAAGAACAAGTTCGTTTAAGTCTGTCGGCACAAGATGTGGTTCGGGTATTTTTACGACATCGGCAAAGCACGTGATGAAACGGCTCATGGAGTAACAACGTTCGGTGCAGACACGCATCATATAACAAATATCGTCCGCGTCCATGCCGGACAATGTTTGTTCCGTTGTATCAAGGGTGGAGGTTACGCCTGCAACGGTGTTGTTCACTTCGTGAGCAATCATGCGGATAACCTTCTCGTAGGCTTTCTTTTCTGCTTTCCTCACTTCGTCGGTTAATCTTTCGATGAGGTAAAAGGGATGGCGAAACCCTCTGTCAATAAAGAAAGAACGGGTGCATTTATAGATAGCGGAATCATTCAAGCAAACAGTCTTTGTGTTTTCCTTAGACAAACTAAGCAGCTCGGCAGCTATCGGGGAGTTTATGTCGGCAAGCTTTTTACCCAAAGCGTTTTCTTGCTTGATGCCCAGCATCTTCAATGCCATTGGGTTGAGTTGGATTATTTCTTCATTGAAAGAAGTGATGATAACACCCATTGGAGAGGCGTTAATTAGCAGGTCGAGGAAATGATTCTGTTCGCGAAGGCGGAGGCGTTCGTTTTTTAGTTGCTCCATCATGCGGTTAAATATGTCTACTATGCGGTCTGCTTCCCGTTGCTTCACTTTTCGGAGGCGACTGCTGAAGTCTTGCTCTTCCAATAATTCCATTCCACGCCCAATAATATACAGTGGTTTGATGACCCTGCGATAAAGAATGATAAGGAATATCAGTGTAAGAAGAATCATTCCTTCAATCAGATAGAACATCCAAGAGGTAGAGTAGTCCGTTACATAAGCCAGCAGAGCTAAAACGGAAAGCAGCAAAATGCCAAAAGTAGCGAACAGTTGTTTCATAAGAAAAAATTAAAAGGGGTATGGAAAGTTCTTAATTTCTCTCTTCCATATTATATTTTTCCAATCGTCTGTATAGGGCAGCCCGGCTGATGCCGAGTGAGGCTGCTACTTGGCTGAGGTTGCCTTTGTGTTTCTCCAATGCCTGTTGAATGGTTTGGCGTTCAATCTCGTCCAATGTCATGCCGGACAAGGGGGCAGTGGATGTTGAGGGTTTATCCATTTGCCGGTATTGGCTTTCAAAATCGGAAGCCTCCAGAAAAGGTTTGCCGCTTATCAGGATAGTACGCTCCACTAAGTTTTTTAATTCGCGGATATTGCCCGGATAAGGCAGACGGGTAAGAAAGTTGAGGGCGTCGAAAGCAAATTCCGTGCGAGGCAATTCGTTTCTTTCGGCTTGCTTATCGGCAAAATAGCGTGCCAAGAGGGGGATGTCTTCTTTTCTCTCACGCAAGGCAGGCAGGTGAATAGTAATGAGATTGATACGGTAAAAAAGGTCTTCGCGAAAAGCGCGTTCGCTCATCTTTTGATGTAAGTCGGCATTGGTGGCGCTTACCACGCGAATATCTGCTTTGCGGGGACGGCTATCGCCTAAGACTTCATAAGTTTGATCTTGCAACACTCGTAGTAGCTTTACCTGACAAGAGAGGTCTAAGTCGCCTATCTCATCTAAGAAGATGGTTCCTCTGTCTGCCAATTCAAAACGTCCCGTTCTATCGGTGGCAGCATCGGTAAACGCTCCCTTTTTATGACCAAACATTTCACTCTCGAACAGGCTTTGAGAGATGCCGCCCAAGTTTGCCTTGACAAAAGAATGGTCGGCACGACGACTATTTAGCGTGAATGGCTTCGGCTATCAGTTCTTTGCCTGTTCCGCTTTCGCCGGTAATGAGTACGGAAGCGTTGGTGGGAGCAATGCGGGCAATGGTATTCAAGACTTCAGTCAGGTTGGGGGACTTGCCGATGATATTGCCTCGGCGGAAAGTGCCGGGTTGTTTGTCCGGTGTTTCATCAGGGGTGTTTGTCAGTGCCAATGCTGTTTCGATGCGTTGCAACAAGATATGATTGTTCCACGGTTTGGTGATGAAATCAAAAGCTCCGGCTTTCATTCCTTGTACGGCAAGTTGGATGCTTCCCCATGCCGTTATCAAAATGACGGGAACACCGGGGCGGAAAAGTTTAACTTGTTTTAGTAATGTCAAGCCTTCTTCGCCGGTGGTAGAAAGAGAGAAATTCATATCCATCAGCAGAATATCCAGCTCAAGGAATCGCACTACTTCTATGGCTTCTTTAGGGGAAGAAACGGATTCTGTTTCGTAGCCTGCTCGCTTCAGCATAAATGTGAGAGAAGAACGAACGGCGGAGTCATCGTCAATGATTAGTATCATGCAACATTCATATTATAGATTGTGGTGTTATTCCCGATTTTCTTTCTTATCTTTATGCTGCCGTCTATCTTGATTCTGTCGCCTTGCAGGAGGGCATCCTTTTCTACTTTACAAAAATAATAAATCTACGAAAATATCCCGGATAAAGCCTTTCCTTTTTTCATAAGATATATAGTAAAAGCCCTGTTTGGTATATACCAAACGAGGCTTTTGCTATATACCAAAGGGGAACTATGACGGTGGCATAGGGGGAGTATGACGGCAGCATACTGGAGTATGACGGTGGCATACTGGAATATTGCGGTGGCATAATCTTTGCCGGCAAGTAGCGAAATTCGCAGATTGTAGCAGATAGCCTGACCACAGGGAACACTCTAATTTTAACTACCGCCTTACAATATCTTCAAAATCCACTTCAAGCTCGCAATTATTCAGGAAATCCCACAGGGTGAGGCTGCGTATTTGGTAGAAGTAATACCAGAAATAGTATAATTCGGATATGCGTTTTTGTCGGGCTTCGTCTTTGGATAGTTGGGCATCGTTCAAATCAAGAGTGTTGATTTTGCCGATGAGGAAGGTTTCAATACTCGTTTTGTAGCGTTGCTGCGCTATTTGGTCGGCTTCATGGGCAATGGAGAGTTGAGCAGCTTGGTTGTTGAAGTTTGCCACCAACAGGAAAATGTCTTGATTGAAGTTCATTTGCTCTTGGTGGATACGGGAGAGTATCACGTCGCGGTTGCTCTTTGCCATTTTCACTTGACCGCGACGTTTGCCCCAATCGAGTATCGGGATTTTTACGCCAACTTGAACAATTTGGTTTTCTAATAAATTGTTGTAAGCGAGAGAAAGATGGTTGTCTTGTCCGGAATAGCCCACGCTTGCAAAAAGGTCAATGCTTCGTTGATTACCGTTTGTTACGGCTACGGCATAATCGGCTTCCAACTGGCGGCGGCGGATATTTTGGGCAAAGGCGTTTCGTTCTAATGCTTTATCTAAAACATGGTTATACTCTATCTTTGTGTCAGGAACAGATTCAGGGAGGACGGGTTCCAGCACTTCGTTTTCAGAAAGGCTTATGAAGGCGCGGAGCTGAAACATTTGCGCATTCAAGCGACTTTCGGCTTCGGTAACGGAGGCTTTGGCTTTCAAAGCAGAGAGTTTGAGTTGCAAGAGTTCGTTCTCGGAGATTTGTCCCATTTTGCGTTTGGCGATTGCTACCTCGTAAAGATGTCGGCATTTTCTCGGTTTTGCTTGGCAGTACTCAACGTTTCTTTTGCCAACAAGAGCTGAAAGAAGTAAGTGATGGTCCTCATTGTAACTTCTTCGGTAGCAGAGATAAAAGCTGCTTTGGCTTCGGCATAGCGCACGGGGTTGATTCGGCGACTCCACTTCAAATGGTTGGCAGCGAAAATGGGTTGCGTGAGTTTCAAACCGATAGGGACGGACATATAACGTTCTTGCCCGTCAGCTCCCAACTGTTTGATGTAGTTGAGGGAGGAGGCGAGGGACAACGTTCCCCCCGTCAGCCAAATGTTTTGGTCAACAGAGAGTTCGCCGGAAAGTCCCAACGTATTGTTACGGACAAATGTGTAGGAGCCGTCGGATTGCTGGTAGGCGCTGTACGATTTATTGTAATCGGGTAACGTTCCCGCCAGATTTACTTCGGGCAACAGATTGGCGCGAAAGGTGCGGTATTCCCAATAAGCGGTTTTCAACTCGTTGAGGGCTACGGCAGCATCTACGGATTGCGCACGCGCCAAAGCAACGGCTTCGTTCAAGGTAATGAGCCGTTCGTTTTGCGCCTGTATAGTGAGGGGAAACAGAACGGCAGCAATCAATACGACCTTTTTCATAGTCTATTCTTCATGCAACGCTTCTGCCGGTTGTATCTTCATCGCCCTTTGGGCGGGTATCCAAATACCGGCAACAATCATGAATGCCATCAATACAAAAGTAATAAGGATGCCGGGAACAAACCTCGCTATCCCCCACTCCATTTGCCAAACTTGCATTAAGTCGGCATGACCGATGTTGATACAGACGATTGCAGCAGGAACAAACGCCAACACAAGCAGCAACAGAGCTTCGCCGATAAGCAGACGTTTCAAGCCACCGGCAGTAGAGCCGAGAGCGAGGCGTAGCCCCAATTCCCCCAGTCGCTGCCGGGTTCGGAACCAGAATGTGCCGATGATGCCCAGAAAGATGTTTACCAATAAGAAGAATACAATATACCCGCGTGTCTTTATTTCATTCGTTTCGTCTAATTGGTAAGAGCGACGAATATTCTCGAAAGGCTGAATCTTTTGGATATAACAGTTACCTACGTTGTATAATCGTGGGGAATCTTTCATCAACTGCTCGGCAAAATCCGGCGAAGTACCGGGATGTACCCGAATACATACTTCAAACAAAGAA
>SNRY01000669.1_pt1 | contig 11037 bp, 14 predicted proteins | sample 4693421 | NCBI WGS metagenome assembly SNRY01 (sample SAMN11003215, study PRJNA524138) | termite gut metagenome | isolation source: Bacteroidetes bacterial symbionts from single cell of protist host amplifed... | host: Streblomastix strix ... | reverse complement strand
GCGGGCATTCCCATTTATTAAAAGTAAAATACGATAAGACGCTGAATATATTGCACATCAACCCCGGAGCCGCCGGGAAGTCAGGGTTTCATAATGTACGCACATTGGTGCGGTTTATCATAAACAAAGGAGAGTTTAAGGATTTGGAAGTTATCGAACTCGCAGATTCATAGTGTGAAAGAAATTCACTCATGATGATAAGGACCTCCATTCAGTATTGTCATAGCGCGATAGAGTTGTTCCACAAAGACAAGTCGTACCATTTGGTGAGAGAATGTCATTTTAGACAATGATATTCTTTCGCATGCAGTTTGATACACTTTTTGAGAAAATCCGTAAGGTCCTCCGATAACAAATACCAAACGCTTACTAACGCTTGCCATTTTTTTCTCCATCCAGTAGGCAAAGTCCAACGACCGGAACTCTTTTCCGTATTCATCCAGCAACACGATAACATCACCCTGTTGAAAAGATTTCAGGATAAGCTCTCCCTCTTTTTCTTTTTGCTGGTCTTGATTCAGATTCTTTGTGTGCTTTAATTCGGGAATTATTTCCAAGTCGAAGGATATAAAATGCTTTGTCCGCTGAACGTAATCATTGACGGCGGTAATGTAATGTTGTTCAACAGTACGCCCTATGGCGATTAAAACTGCTTTCATCTCTTATCAGAGAGCATTGCATCCCCGTGTCTCCGTATACATCATACGTTTTTCTCTTCTTTGTCCGTTTCTTCCATTTTATAATCCGTAACGCCGTTGGCTATAAGAATATTATACCATGAAAACAATTTCTTAATATCGGTGATGCGCACTCTTTCCTTATCGAAATTTGGAAGCACCTCTCTCATATAAGCACAGAGTTCGTCGGGTGTAGCTTTTTTTATGTCGAAGGGTACGGTCGCACCGTTTTCTTTCTCTTTGATAGACGTTAGCACCTCTCTCAACGGCATTTCTCCCCCCTCAATGTATATAGCGATGTCCGATAGAGAAGTAATTTTTTCGTAGGTATAAGCCGGAAAACGTTTCTTATCTGTAGAAACAGATTCTACAACCAGCATATTCTTCCCCTGTGAGATCAATTTGTACAACCCCGGTTTCCCGGAAATAGACAGAATAGACTTCAACATAAAGTATCAATAGTTTTATGGTTAATATAATGTTATTAGATAAAAGTAAGAGTTCAGAGTGATACCCCCAATATAGGAAAAGCGCAGTATTTAATATCAATCAAGAAACAATCGCCCCTTCAATAACGATTCTACTTGAGGTATCAAAGGTGTTTCGCCATCATTAAGGATCACATAATCGGTTAATTCTCTCTTCTCTTCATCGCACATTTGATTTTGAATACGTTTCAAAATAAGTTCACGCGAAGAAGAATCACGCTTCATGGCACGCTCTAACCGGAGTGCTGCAGGCGCATAAACCATCACCGTTACATCAACCTCATGTGCAAAACCGGCTTCTATCAAAATAGCAGATTCAATAGCCAGTACGGAATAATCAGAGCGGGCAGCCACCCATTCTTGAAAATCCTCCCGTACTCGCGGGTGAATAACATGGTTTATCGTTTTAGTCCGGTCAGGATTTCCAAACAGATAAGAAGCTAACAAAGACTTGTTTAACTCCCCGTTCTGATATACTTCCTCGCCAAGTAACGTTATCAACTCTTTACGGATAGAAAGATTGGAAACCGTTAAGCGTTTAGATTCCCTGTCGGAAATATAAACCGGAATTCCCATTAGTTCAAACAAACGGGATACAACACTTTTGCCACTACCCATTCCGCCCGTAATGCCTATTTTAAGAGCCATTTAGAGATTAACGTTATACATTAAGTGTGGAGTTGGCGATTAAAGAAGATACCTCTTAATATAGACTTATTTTTGAGTGGCCTTTAAGTCGGCTGCTGCTGCAAAAACAGAACCCTTTTCTATTGTAACTTTCACGTTGGCAGCTATTTCAACCACCACGCAGTCGTCTTTAACTTCTTTAATTCTTCCGTGCATTCCTCCGGCAGTAACCACATCTTGATTTACTTGGAGAGAGTTACGAAACCTGGCGAGCGCTTTCTGCTTTTTCTGTTGAGGGCGGATCATAAAGAAATACATAATAGCAAACATGGCTATCAACATGATCCACATCATACTTCCGCCGCCGCCGCCGCCAATTTGGGCGATTCCTTGAAACGATACTACAGTTAATAAGTTCATAAGTTTATTAGTTTTTGAGTTTATTGTAATAATTATGTAATGTTTTGCTGTGTTACTGCTTAGTTTTTATTCAATTTCCCTTCTTTGTTTAATCGTTTTACCGTTCCGTCGAGCGTACCGTTCACAAAAGCCCCGCTTTTTGAAGTACTATATAATTTGGCAATCTCCACATATTCATTCAATGAAACACTTATCGGAATATTTGGAAAGCTCAAAATTTCGGCTAAAGCACATTGCATAATAATCACATCCATGAAAGCTACGCGCTCAATATCCCAATTCTTTGCATTGTCACTAATAAGATGGCGGTAATATTCTTCGTTTTGAATGGTGCGCCGAAACAAGCGGCCGGCAAATTCCTTGTCTTCTTCATCCTTAAACTCCGGCAACAAAGGCTGCTTTTCTCCCTGCACTTCATCAAAGCGTTTAATCGTTTTCAGTACAAAAGTATCCACTATTTCCTTGTCGTCATTCCAATACAAACTCTGCTCTTCAAGCACTTGGTCTAGCGATTCGTTGCTGAGTATAAACTGTTTGTACACTTTCCGCCAGAAATACTTATCATTCTCATAAGATGAATCACTATTTGCCAAGTATTCCTTATATATATCGGATGCTATAATACTTTCGTACAATTCTTTGACGAAAGCTTTTTCATTATCCCAAGTCTTCTTTTGGGTAATAACAAACCCCGTTAGTTCTATATTTGATTCGAGTTGTGCAATAAACTTATTCTCAATAAATTTTATATCAAACGGTGGTTCTTCTTTCGCCGCCGGTGCATTTTTATATTTGCTGTTTTCACTATGCTTCTTTGCATAGTTCCTTAAAGCTACCATCAATAATAACAGATAGTTATAAAGGTCGTATGCTTTTGAGAGACTGAAAAACAATTCTTTCTCCGCCGAATCTAAGTTTTTGCTCCCGTTTTGATAGTAAGCAAATACTATTTGTATAATTTTAAGACGGATAAGAACTCTGTTAATCATAATCGTTAATCATTACACCAAGAAATCGCAAAAGTAGATATTAAAATAACTTTCCGCAAATAAATCACAAATTTTAATGACTGATGGCTATTCTCTTACAATATTCTTTTGACAATATAAAAAAAATAGCCACATTTGAACCCGATTAGATTAAAAAGCCCAACGATTATGGAAGATTTTAGGAAAAAGAGCGGAAATAATGATACAAATGACAAAGAAATAATGTTTACTCAGTCCATTAAAGCGGGTAAACGGATATACTATCTTGATGTGAAGAAGAGCCGTAGAGATGAAATGTTTCTTGCTATTACCGAAAGCAAGAAAATTATTCAAGGCGAAGGGGAAGATGCACAGATTAGTTTTGAGAAACATAAGATATTTCTGTATAGAGAGGATTTTGAAAAGTTTATGGCCGGTCTGGAGCAAGCTATCGCTTATATCGAAGAAAAACAGGAAATACCAAGAAAAGAATACTACGAAAAAGGCGAAGAAGAAATCCCCGTTGCCACTACAGAGGAAAGCGGTACGGAGGATGAAAAAACGACCAGCCCCGGAATCAAGATAGATATTGATTTTGAATAATTTTTTTGACGTATTAAAAAAAGAAAGTTTACCTTTGCAGGGCTTTTGCAGTGCGGCGCAATTCTGTATCGTATCGTGTGATGGCAAGTTAAGCAAACGATAAACTTAATTTAGAGTAACACAAAAATGAAATCAATTGAAATTATTGGAACCGTGAGGACCATCGCGGCACGCTCTTCCGAAAAGAGTAGGGCTTTAAAGGAAATTCGTAAAAACAGTGGCGTGCCATGTGTGATTTACGGCGGAAAAGAGAACATCCACTTTACTGTGGAAGATGCAACACTCCGCAACTTGGTATATACTCCGGATATCTATATTGTTAATCTGGTAATTGACGGACAGAAGTTGACTGCTATTCTGAAAGAAATTCAATTTCATCCAGTTAGTGATAAGATTCTACACATTGACTTTTTAGAAATTAATGCAACGAAACCCATTGTTATGGAAGTTCCCGTTCTGCTGGAAGGTCTACCCGAAGGCGTGAAATCCGGAGGTAAGCTTGCGTTGCAACTGCGTAAATTGAAAGTAAAGGCGCTATACAAGAATATTCCCGAAAAGCTAGTTATAGATGTAAACGATTTAAGTTTAGGTAAAACTATAAAGGTGGGCGAACTTTCTTTTGAAGGTCTTGAGCTGTTGAACGCAAAGGACAATGTGGTTTGTGCCGTTAAACTGACACGTGCTGCAAGAGGACTTGCTGCTGCGGGAAAAGAATCGGCTTCTTAGGTATTTATGAAATATTTGATTGCCGGATTGGGGAATATTGGTATGGAGTACCGCGAAACCCGGCACAACATAGGATTCATGGTATTGGACACCCTTGCAAAGGTGTCCAATCTTATTTTTACCGATAGGCGTTATGGAGCAGTTACCACCTTATCAATAAAGGGGAGGGAATTACTGCTGTTGAAACCTTCGACTTTTATGAATCTAAGCGGATTGGCTGTGCGTTACTATATGCAAAAGGAGAAAATTCCATTGGAAAGCGTTCTTATTGTAGTAGATGACTTCGCACTCCCTTTCGGGACATTGCGTTTGAAAGCCAAAGGAAGCGATGCCGGTCATAACGGATTAAAGCATATCGCCACCACATTAGGTACGCAAGATTATGCTCGCTTGCGTTTCGGTATAGGAAACAGTTTTCAGCGTGGCGGGCAAATAGATTATGTACTTAGTAAATTCGATGACGACGACCTCAAGATTATGGATGAGCGCCTGCAAACAGCTGGTGAGATTATCAAAAGTTTCTGCCTCGCCGGAATTGATGTTACAATGAATACGTTTAATTGACTCTTTCTATATGCCCGAAGCAAGGATTGATAAATGGATGTGGGCTGCTCGCATCTTCAAGACACGAACCATTTCCGCCGAAGCCTGTAAAAAAGGACGGATTACTATAAACGGCGCATTGGTCAAAGCATCACGTATGGTGAAATCCGGCGATATTATTCAAGTGAGAAAGCCTCCCATTATCTATTCTTTTAAAGTGCTGCAAGCAATAGAGAAGCGTGTAGGCGCCAAACTCGTTCCCGAAGTACTGGAGAATGTTACTACTCCTGATCAATATGAAATATTGGAGATGAGTAAAGCCAGCGGTTTCATTAACCGGGCACACGGTACCGGTCGCCCTACAAAGAAAGAACGCCGAAGTCTGGAAGATTTTACCACACCGGAGTTTGATGATTTTGATTTCGACTTTGATTTTGATGAATAAAACAGGAAGATTACGCTTATTCTTTATCTCCCTCCTCATATTCCGGTACATAAGCCTCCTCTTCATCCTCTCCTTCTTTTTTCTTGGGAGCAGGGTTAACAAAGAAACTACTCATCTCATATAAGAAATAAAGGGGAATAAATACCACTGACAGCGTGAAAGGATCGCCTGACGGGGTTATTACAGCAGCTAACAAAAGCAAAGCTACAATGGCATGTCTCCTGTATTTCTTGAAGAATGACTTGTCTAACAGTCCCAATTTAGATAAAAGCCATGACAGGAGGGGCAATTCAAATACGATTCCCATTATAAAAGTCAGCATTAGGAAGTTGTCCATGTACGAGTCAAGTGAAATTTGATTCACAATCAAATCACTTAATTGATAACCAGCCAAAAAGCGGAGCGTTATCGGGAAGACAAGTGCATATCCTACAACGCATCCGATAAAGAACATAACCGTACCGAACACAAAAACGCCTTTGATGTTCTTTTTCTCATTCTCGTAAAGGGCAGGACTGACAAAACGCCAAAGCTCGAAAGTCAAATAAGGAAAGGTAAGTATGAGCGCCAACCAAAAAGAGGTAGTCATGTGCCGGAAAAATTGCGATGCCAGATTGATATTGATAATCTGTACGATAAAGGTATCATCGCAAAAATCGGGCATGAAAGGAAAGGCTGAGGTGGCTTTACACAAGTATCTATATAGAAAAAAATCGGGACGGGTAGGTCCCATTATCACATTGTCGTATATGTAAGGCATTACAATAAAACCGCCAATGGCAAAAACAAACAATGCAATAGCCGACCTGATAATTGTCCACCGGAATTCTTCCAAGTGCTCCCAAAAGGTCATACTCAGGCTATTTCTTTCTTCCATAGAAAAGGGGGCTACCTGTCAAACTTTACTTCGTATCGTTGTTATTATTGCCGGTACTGTCATTTTCGATGTCATTCTCGATTCCTTTGATACCTTCTTTGAAGTTCTTAACTCCTTTGCCAATCCCTTTCATCAGTTCGGGTATCTTTTTACCTCCGAAGAGTAATAATACGACTAACGCTATAATAATAATTTCTCCGGTTCCGAGATTAAAGAATAAAGGTGCATTCATATCTTCTTAGTTTTTGTTATAAAAGTAGTTATAATTAGTATCGGCAATACAATTCTCAAAGAATATTTACTTCTTTTTAACGGATAGGCAATACATAGATGCCCCTCCTTCGCAGGAAAGAGGGGATTCTATGAAGCATTGGTCTAATATAAGACCTTGTTTAATTCTCAATTAATTTGCGTAGCTTTCTTTTACGAACGAGCTGTTCAGCAAATAATCCAAGCTTTGTTTTATGCTTTCTTCGGGAGCAAAATTATAGCTTTCCACTTCTACCACTATGTATTTTGTTCCGGCTATGTCTGTGTTGTTAAAGATGGCATCAAATCCTACCATGCCGCTTTGACCGAGTTCTTTGCTGTCTTTAATGTGGAGCAGTTCAAAACGACCTTTGTATTTGTTGAAATATTCAACAGGACTTTGCTTGCCTATGACCGTCCAATATACGTCCATTTGAAAGAGTACGTACTGAGGGTCGGTATGTGTGAGCATATAGTCGTATATTACTTGATCTTCCACTATTTGGAATTCGTGAGCATGATTGTGGTAACCGAAAGAAATACCATTCTCTTTACACAGCTTACCAACGGCATTGAAATAGTCACAGTAGGTTTGTAAATCAGCAAGGGTTTTAGGCACGTTCATCCAAGGGGCTATAATGTATTTCATTCTCGCTGCTTTGTGATCTTTAATACATTGATCCCACCATGCCAGTGATTCACTGAAATCTTTTGATGCGAGTTCTTTATCGGACAGTTGTTTTGTGGTGTGTGACGACAAAACGATCATTCCTGCTTTTTCCACATCGGCTTTAAATTCTTCGGGAGTTTTTCCGTAGAACTTTCCATCTCCGTATCCGGCGGCTTCTACTGCTGTATATCCTGTTTCACCTACCAATTTAATAGTTCCGTCATAATCCGTTTTAATCTTCTCCCTCAATGAATAGAGTTGAAGCGCTACGTCTTTCTTAGGAGGAGTTGTTTGAGAGGATGTCTGTACCGTGGGAGCAGAACAGGATGTCAGTAAGAAAAAGGCTACCGCTAAGGTTGTTATCGCTTTCATGAAATTGGGGTTTTATTCTAATATTTTAATTCTGAGATTACGGTACCACACATCGTCGCCATGGTCTTGTAATGCGATGTATCCTTCTTTGTTAGGTCCGCCGCAATTGTTCAACAATTCAAATGCTAACGGCCATTTTTCCGGGCTGAACTTGCTTTCTTGAAGCAGCTTTGTCCATTCCGGTGTCCAAAGGTGGTATTCGAGTACGTTTACATCATTCTGGTTGTGAACAACCGTTCCTTTATAAACCATGATTTTTGATTTGTTCCATTCGCCAAATGGTTTAGCATTTTGCGGATTGGCAGGAATCATGTCATACAAGGACAAAGATTGACGGTTGTTATTTATACCCAATTTGGCATCGGGATGGTTTTCATTATCCAATATCTGTGCTTCGGGAGCTGAAACATAGATATGTTCCCATTCCAATTCACCTGTGGCAGGATTTTTAGATTGAACTTCCTGTACTAAATAAAGAACTCCAGAGTTTCCGCCTTTGGATATTTTCCATTCAAATTCAAACTCAAAGTTTTTAAATTTATAAGTAAACAGTAAATCTCCACCTTTTCCGTCTTGAGATTCACCGGCGCCACCACCGCTGAGTTTAATGGCTCCATCGTCCACCGTCCATCTTTCGGGGATAATGTCTTTACCGTAGCCACGCCATCCTTCGAGGGATTTGCCGTCGAAAAGCACAATGTAACCGTCTTTGTCAACCTTAAATTTAGAGAGGTCAACAGTCGGTTGATCTACTACTACGTATTCCGGAACCGTTGGCACAGTTGATGTATCAGCAGCCGCACTTTTGCTTTTGTTCCCACCGCAAGCAATAAATACTCCGGCAATGACCAAACAAGTTAATCCGTACAATAATTTTTTCATCTTCATATAAAACATTTAATTAAATAATATTCTCTCATTGAGGCATATCAGGCAATTTCCAACCATTACGATAAGTATGCTTGATAAGTTCTTGTGCATAAGTTTGCGCATTTACCGGATCGGTATATGTTTTGTCGAAAGTAGGGTGACCATCTTTGATCTGGAAACCGTCTTTGATAACTGTACGGATAGTAGCATCGGAGGGAATATTCGTAAATGCCATATTTTCACCATCCCATTGCAACTCTTGGTTGAGAGATTGCAAACGCACTGCCAATACGCCCATTACCACCATTTCGTTGAAAGGACCTGCTTCACTAAAAGAAGAAGTGGATTCTACACGATCCGAAGCGCTTTCTTTGGCTGCACGTACCCAATCCATTTGATGAGATCCGGTTACTTTTCTCAGTACCTGCGGAGTGTCCGGTTTACGGCCTGACAATAACCAAGGATTTACACCGTAGCATCCACAAATTAATGTGTCTTTGGTTCCGTGGAAAATAACACCGCCTCCAAAATCATTCAAATCTTTACCTGCCGGCATACCTTCCGGGCGTACGGGTTTCAAACCGCCGTCATACCAATGTACTTCCACTTCGGGCAAACCTACTTTGGGCAAATTATCACGAGCAGGGAATACAAATTTTACTGCTTGTGCATTGGGGGCTGATTCTGTCAGCAATAAAGTAGAACTCGCTTGTACCCTGGTAGGATAGCCGAGTTTTAATGCTTTGAATGCGGGGTGCAGGATATGACATGCCATATCACCAAGTGCTCCCGTTCCGAAATCCCACCAGCCACGCCAGTTCCACGGGGTATATATCGGGTTAAACGGACGTTCTTTTGCCGGGCCTAAGAATAAATCCCAGTTCATCGTATTCGGGGCTTTAACTCCTTCCGGACGGGTCAATCCTTGCGGCCAGATAGGGCGATCGGTAAAAGCTTCTACTTTAGTAATTTCGCCTATTTCGCCGTTCCATATCCATGAGCATGTCTGACGAACGCCTTCATCGGATGCGCCTTGGTTACCCATTTGAGTAGCCACTTTATAGTGAGCGGCAAGTTTTGTTAGCAGACGGGATTCATAAACAGTATGGGTAAGCGGTTTTTCCACATATACGTGTTTACCCATAGTGATGGCTTGAGCAGCTACAAGTGCATGCGTATGGTCGGCAGTAGCCACCACAACAGCATCTGCCGACTGTCCCAATTCGTCGAACATTTTTCTGTAATCGTAGTACTTCTTTGCACCCGGATAGGTTTTGAAAACCGGATCTGTGTATTTCCAATCTATGTCGCACAATCCGATAATATTTTCACTTGCCGCCATAGCTTGTAAGTCGGCTGAACCGCGTCCGCCTACTCCCACACCGATAATATTAAGTTTGTCACTTGGCGGAACGTGTCCAAATGATTTTCCTAAAATTGTATTGGGGACTACTGTTAGCCCTAGAGCGGCTGTTGCACCGGCTTTAAGAAACTTTCTTCTTGAAATGTTTGATGCCATAATTGTTTTAATTTAAAGTTAGTAAATTTACAAGGTTAAGTTCAAATCCATTCAACCGTAATATATGAATTTGCCTACAAAGTAACTATTGTTTTTTAATTTCTACTAGCTTTTTTATGATTTGGTTTTCATAAAAAGAGGGTATTTATATTTTTATAACATTTCGTAGAAACACAGAGGTTTTAGATAATCCCTTTCCCTCCTTACTCTCTAAAGTTTGAATTTTCTCCACAACGCCCGCCAAAAAATCCATACAAGCAAATTTGCCGTGAAGGTCAAGAATCGGACGATAACCCGCCACCGACGAAATTACACCGCGGTGTAACCGGAATTGCACCGCGGTGTAATTGGAATCGCAACGCGGTGTAATTGGAATTACACCACTGTGTAATCGGAATCGCAACGCGGTGTAATTTCAACCCTCTTTCCTCTTTCCGAAAATCCCCTCGCCATCTCCGAAAACCTGACACGGCGACCGGAAAGCGGCTATTAGCCGTAGTGAAATCTGCCAATAGGGCGTAAAAGCTCCTTTCACTTTCCATTTTCCATTTTCAATTTTCCACTTTTCAGTATTGGCGGGGGCTGCAAGAGGTTTAACACTTCTCATCTTTGTGTCTCTGCACTTCTGTGTTTAAAATATCTACACAGAGAATATCGAAATGGTTGTATGGCAGGGAGGGCGCCCTTTATCTGATTCTTTCCTGCCGGTTCGCGTTATTTATAAATTAGCATGGACAGCCTGTCTTCCGCAAACATCTCATTTGCCACCTCCAATAAGCCTTCGGAGGTGAGGGCTTCAATGCGTTGGAACAGCGCCTCCTGTGATTCATATTTGTTATAATGCAAAAAGGTTTTGCCCATGTTCAAAGCATTATTTTCGTAACTATCCGAAGCTACGCCTATCTGCCCGATAAGTTGTTTCTTGGCGGCAGCTAATTGGAGCGAAGTCATTTTTACGTCCCGCAACTGTTTCAACTCTTTGT
>SNRY01000668.1_pt1 | contig 11039 bp, 14 predicted proteins | sample 4693421 | NCBI WGS metagenome assembly SNRY01 (sample SAMN11003215, study PRJNA524138) | termite gut metagenome | isolation source: Bacteroidetes bacterial symbionts from single cell of protist host amplifed... | host: Streblomastix strix ... | reverse complement strand
CGAATACGGCGGGCTTTCAGAAAAACATGCCGTTTCTCAAAAATATTGTTCAATCATTTAAAAGCATTTGATTTGGCGTTTTTTTATATCAATTTTGGCTTTGTATAAAACAGCATACTTTGTGAAACACCACCTTGAAATAATCCTAACAACCTTAATAACATCTGGTTAATTTCTTATACAGGTCTATATTTCAAGAAAACCAAGGCAGGACTAAAGAACTCAATAAGTCGTACTTTTCGACATAAATAGTTTACTGAGTGGTTTCCTTTCTTTTTGAATCTATTGTTACTATTCTTTCACAAAATTAATCGCCTTTTTTAGCGGTGCAAATCTAAGGTCGACGAAAAAAGGAGAATAAAAAGCGGGTAAATATAGTTTGAATATGTGATTTTTATAGCTGAAAATCAATAATATAACAAACATTCAAAATTTATGTTTACCCTGGATAAAATTATAGAAATATTCTGTATGGCAGATGATTTCTGCAAAGAATTTGATTTGGAAGCTCGCAAGCATCAAATACAAACTCTTGATAAGAAAAAATATCATCGTCCCTCTCGCATGAGTGAGAGCGAAACAATGACTATACTTATAGGGTTTCATTTTGGAGCCTTCCGTAATTTCAAGCATTATTACCTGTTTTATGTACAGAAACACTTGACCCGTGAGTTTCCTGATTCAGTTTCATACAACCGCTTTGTAGAGCTACAGCGTAAGGTTTTCATACAATTCGTTCTTTTCTTGAAACTGATTTGTTTTGGAGAATGGTACGGGCATAACATACGTAGACAGTACCTGCATTCGGGTTTGTCATAACAAACGAATACGGCGAAACAAAGTGTTCAAGGGGTTGGCTGAAATTGGGAAAAGTACGATGGGCTGGTTCTTTGGTTTTAAACTTCATTTGCTCTGTAATGAAAGGGGCGAGTCGGTAAACTTCTGCTTGACAAGAGGCAATGTGGACGACCGTAATCAAAAGATATTTAACGTGCCCAGGTAAAGGTCTGTTTGGGAAATTATACGCCGATAAGGTGTACATCTCCGCCTCTTTATTTGAAATGCTATTTGACAAGGGTATTCATCCGGTTACCGGTATAAAGACGAACATGAAGAACCGGTTGATGAGTGTCAATGACAAGATACTGCTTGGGAAACGGTCTATCATTGGAACCATAAACGGTGAGCAGAAGAATAGCTGCCGGATAGAACATTCCCGACACGGAAGTCCTGCGAATTTCATCATGAATCTGTTGGCGGTTTTAGGAGCATACAGTTTCTTTCCTAAAAAACCATCCATTAAATTCCATAAAGAACAAATATCCCGATAGGATTTGTTCTTCTGAGATAGAAGCCTTTTTACTATACTAAACTCACTTGTAGAAAGTGCTGAGGGAGAACTGTGCTTGCTCGGGAATTGTCTATCAACTTGGATTTTCGTCGAACTCAGGTTCATAAAATTCTACGGATGATTTAAAATATTATTTCCTTTTGTTCGTCTTTACTAATAGAGACATGTCTGTATTATGAGATGAAGCTGTATAATTTAATAACGGTAAACAAATGTTCAAAAGGAAGAAAAAAGAAGTCATATCTTTACGAATAGACGAGCATATTTGTATTGGGTGTGAAAGCTGTGTATATAGATGCCGGCGGAAAGTATTGGATATGATATATATGGATGATCGTGCTTATGCTGTAGCTAAATATCCGCATGATTGTGTCGGTTGCAGGAAATGTTTGTCCGTTTGTTGTTCAGGAGCTATCGAGTTAATAACCAAATAATTTATCAACCATAAAAATGAAAAATGAAAAAAAAGTATGGCATGTGTTCTTTCTTATCGTAATAGTGGGAGCAGCCGCAGCAGTAGTGATGTTATTGTGGAACGCATTGATTCCTCCGGTCATAGGATGGACTTCTATAAGCTATTGGCAAGCAGTTGGTTTATTGGTATTAGTCCGTATATTATTTGGTGGTTTCGGACATCTGCATCATAAAGCGTTTTTTCATCATCACGGATATCCTAATGCCCGCTTGCATGAAGAATTACGGGGAATGTCTTTCAATGAAAGGCGTGAATATATTCGCAAGCATTTAAAAGAATTTCATCATTTTAATTCCAGTGACAATTTTTCTGCTACTACCGAAGAAAAGAAAGATGACAAATAGTAATTACATTCATTCGGGTTCGCCTCAAAGTTTAACAGTTTCGGAAACCTTTGCCAAATATCATTCGCAGTTGAAAGGATTCATATCGAAACGCGTCCCTTCGAAAGAAGATTGTGAAGATATTTTGCAAGAAGTATTCTATCAATTGGCAAAGGTTAACTTGGAGGAAAATCCTATTCGGCAGATATCTTCTTGGCTTTATTCGGTTGCTCGCAACCGGATAATAGACCGAAGCCGCAAGCAAAGAGAAGAAGAATTGCCTTATTATTTCGATGACGGTGGAGATTTATTGGCGGATGAAATTAGCGGATTGTTACCCGATGAAATCTCTTCGCCCGAAACGATTCTTGTCAAGTCTCTAATCTGGGAGGAATTGGAAATTGCTTTGTCCGAACTACCGGATGAACAACGAACCGTTTTTGAACTGACGGAGTTGGATGGGTTTTCTTTCAAGGAGATTTCGGAATCTACCGGCATATCCGTCAACACACTTCTTTCCAGAAAAAGGTATGCTGTGATGTATCTCCGGAAACGGTTGTTTGATTGTTACGAGGAGTTTTGGGATTAGTAGGAGCAAAGGCATGCCTTGCCCAAACTATAAAATTTTTTTGGAAAATTTTATACAGCCAACTGGTAGGTAGGGAATATTTTTACCATATTTGAGAAAGCGGGGATACAGCTGTAATGTAGTGATATAAAGGCTTTGCGGATATTTTATAAGATTATTTTTGGGCAAACAGAAGATTAGAATAAATACGGCTATCTTTGTAGTGAAAATAAATATCGACAAAAAAAATGTAAATCGAGAGATCCCAAATGAGATTAAATACATTGATTTACAGGCATTTAAAAGATAGAATAGAGCATAAAAAAGGGGTCACGCTTGACCCCAACCTTTGTTAACCTTAAATCTAATACTATGAAAAACACAGTGCAAACGTACGGATATTTTTAATATGTACAAATGTTTCGGATGATATTTTATGTTTTATAACATATTTTAGCTTTAAACATGATACAAATAGGTGATACAATCGTTGCGCTCGACGTGTTTCGTGAAAAGTTTCTTTGTGATTTTGGCGTTTGCAAGGGATTGTGTTGTGTTGAAGGCGATGTCGGCGCTCCTGTTGGAGAAGAAGAAGCGGTACAATTAGAAGAAGCGCTTCCTGTGGTTTGGGACGATCTGTCGGCGGCGGCTCGTGAAGTAATCAGGAAGCAGGGTGTTTGCTATAAGGATGAAAACGACGATTTTGTTATTTCTATTGTTGACGGAAAAGATTGTGTGTTTACTTGTTACGATGCAAAGGGCTGTTGCCAGTGTGCTATTGAAAAAGCTTATCGGATGGGGAAAACAAATCTTTATAAACCGATATCTTGTCATTTGTATCCTATCCGTATTGATGGAATGGATAGTTATCAAGCATTAAACTATCATCGTTGGGAAGTATGTAAAGCTGCTGTTTTGTTGGGAGAGAAAGAAAATATTCCGGTTTATAAATTTCTGAAGGAAGCGTTAATACGCAAGTTCGGTGAAGATTGGTATGCCGAATTGGAACTTGTAGCTAAGGAATTGGAAGAAAACAACATGCTATGATAATTACATGCTGAATTATGATTTGCCAGCAAGTAGCGAAATACATTGCGCAAGAAAAACTTTTCTCTCCGGCAGGGAAAGTACTTGTAGCCTTGAGCGGTGGTGCAGATTCGGTGGGATTGTTGCGCATATTGCTTTCATTGGGGTATGACTGTGAAGCTGCGCACTGCAATTTTCATCTGCGTGCCGAGGAGTCGGACAGAGATGAAATTTTTGTCAGGAAGTTGTGCTGTGAATGGCATATTCCATTACATGTAACTTCTTTTGAAACAAGCCGGTATGCGAAAGAAAAACGTATTTCCATAGAAATGGCTGCTCGTGAATTGCGTTATAATTGGTTTGCAGAAATTAAAGATATAAGCGGGACTTGTGCCATAGCTGTGGCACATCATAAGGACGACCATGCGGAAACAGTATTATTGAATTTGATTCGAGGAGCAGGGATTGCCGGTTTGCAAGGTATTCGTCCGAAAAATGGCGATATTGTGCGACCGTTGCTTTGTGTCAATCGTACAGAAATAACGGATTATCTCAAGCAAATTAAGCAAGAATATGTAACGGACAGCACTAATTTACAAGACGAACATACCCGAAATAAAATCCGTCTGCATTTGCTTCCGCTCATGCGGGAAATGAATCTTTCCATTACAGATACCCTTGTTGCTACTGGTAAATATTTGTCCGAAGTCGCATCTATCTATAACAAAAGTATTGACGAGGGAAAGTTGCGGGTGTTAGTCAAGGAAGGTATTTTGATTGATGCTTTGCTGTGCGAATTATCACCACGTGCGTTATTGTTTGAAATTTTGCATCCTTTAGGTTTTAATTCGACGCAAGTGGAGAATATTTTTGTGTCACTTTTGGGGCAGTCCGGTAAACAATTTGTAAGTAGGAAATGGTGTGTGACTAAAGACAGAAACCTGTTATATATCGAAAAGCGAGAAGATATGAATGGCGATTTTCCTCCTTTTCGTCTTGTTGTAGAAGAACAGATGTTGACACCGGAATTTATTATTCCTCGAGACAGCTACTCGGCTTGTTTTGACGCAAATAAAGTGACACAACCTTTTACTGTTCGCAAAATTCGGCAAGGAGATGCATTTATCCCTTTTGGAATGAAAGGGAGAAAGCTTGTTAGCGATTACTTGACGGACAAGAAGTTTTCCCTTGGTCAAAAAGAATGGCAATGGGTACTTTGCAGCGAAGGAGAGATCATCTGGCTCATTGGCGAACGAATTGACAATCGTTTTCGGGTGGACGATACTACACAAAGAGTAACGATCGTTACTCTTGAATAATTCCGTCTGTCATCTGTATGGTACGGTCAGTCATCAAAGCTAGCTCTTTGTCGTGAGTGACAATTACGAATGTTTGTCCGAAATTGAGGCGTAAGTCGAAAAATAGACGGTGTAATTCTTCTTTGTTTTGCGTATCGAGACTTCCTGAAGGTTCATCGGCTAAAATTACCACCGGATTGTTAATTAAAGCACGAGAAACGGCTACACGTTGTTTTTCTCCTCCTGAAAGTTGAGCAGGTTTATGTGTTGCACGGTCTTTTAATCCCATGAAGTTTAATATATCCATGGCGCGTAAGATTGCTTCTTTAGTAGATATTCCGGCAATGAAAGCGGGAATCATGATATTTTCCAATGCCGTAAACTCAGGTAGCAATTGATGAAACTGAAAAACAAAACCGATATGTTTATTACGGAAAGCAGCAAGTTCCTTTTCTTTCATGCGATTGACATACAATCCGTTAATACGGACAGTTCCTTTATCGGGCTTGTCCAAAGTACCCATGATTTGAAGCAGAGTGGTTTTCCCGGCTCCACTGGGACCTGCAATACTCACTATTTCGTTTTTTGAAACGGTTAAGTCAATACCTTTTAATACTTGTAAGGTATCGAAACTTTTGGTAATTCCTTCTAATTGTATCATGTCGTTATGGTTCTCCGTCAATTCTTTTTAAACCATTTGTAAATTCGGTTCAGCATATTTTCGTAATGCCTTGATTTGTTATAGTGCCTTGGTTCTGAGAAAGAAGACATTTCCTGTGGGTCGCCGTACTGGTCTGGATAAAGTAGCATCAGACTATTGTTGGCAAAATATTTGGATATTTGTGAGGGAAGACGTTCAAAAGAAGACTGGTAGGAGACAAATCCGCTGCGTGCACTTATGATTACCAGTAAGTGGTCGTAATTGACATGTCCGGTGAGTAACAACAAGTCGTCCCAATTTTCCAATTCGGTATATCCAAAACGTATCGCTTTATGTTTCTTATGCATATACCCTTGTAAGTACCGCCAGGTATCCGGATGAGTGAAAAAGTGCATATAGCATCCCAACCTCGTTCCCATACGACAAAGACGTTCCGTCCATTTAAAGAATCCGGCTTCATACTCTGCTTTCGGAGGAACGGCTACTACTATACGTCGCAGGGTATTGGGGGGAATCAGGTGTTTGATGATCATTATTTGCCGGTAAGAACCTTTTAGTAAATTTTCGGTCATCATTCCAAAAAAAGAATCAGTAATTGTTGCTTTCCGGTGCAAGCCGATAATAATTTCCGAAGCATTGTATTCTTTCAATGTGTGTATAATACCCGATGCAACATTCAAATCGAAACGGGCAACGGTTTGTATCACAACATCGGCGGCGGCAGCAATTTTTACTGTTCGATCAAGGTTGCGTTTGCTTTCTGCCCGCTGCATCTCGGACGAGGTATTGTCGTTCATCACGCTGAGTGCGATTATTCCATTTTTCTGTTTAGGCGCTTTCAAGAGTAAAGCCGTTTCTATCAAATTTTCTATCGTATCGGGATTGGCTATTGGGATTAGAATATTCTCTTTTTCTTTGGTTTCTTCTTGTTGCTTCTCAATATTTTCCCTGACAATAATCTTACGGGCGGCACGCTCGGTTACCATGGAACTGATAAGGCAAGAAAAGAGGATCATAACTATGGCTCCGTTCAATACAGCATCTCCCAATAGAGGGACTCCGGGAGATATTTCCACTTTATTTCCAATCAACACTACCGCTAAGGCTGCCGCCGCATGTGCATTGCTCAAACCGAACATGATGGAACGTTCGTCGGCATACATTCGAAAAGTTTTTTGTGCCAACCGGGCTGATAACCATTTGCTTCCTGTAGCGACCAGTATCATTACGATGGTTACTTTCAAAGATTCTCCTCCGGCAAACAAGGCATGTGTATTTATGATCATTCCCACTCCGATCAGGAAATAAGGAATGAAGAGAGCGTTACCTACAAATTCGATTCGGTTCATCAATGGCGAAAGAGAGGGGATTAATCTGTTCAACGCTAATCCTGCTAAAAAAGCGCCTAAGATGCCCTCAAGTCCTGCCAGCTCAAACATGCCACCGCTTAAAAAAACCATAGCTAACACAAAAACGAATTGTGTAATGTTGTCTTCGTAATGCCGGAAGAACCAACGTCCGAGACGAGGAAAGAAAAAGATGATCAAGAAAAAGACTACTGCTACTTTAATGGACATCATTATCCAGAATATCTCCGTTGTTTTGTCCCTGTAAAGTCCAACCACAACGGCTAATATCAACAAAGAGAACATTACAGCTACGGCTGTTCCACCGACAGTAATGCTGATACTGCGTAAGCGTGACAGACCATAACGGCTCACAATGGGGTAGGCTATTAATGTGTGAGATCCATACATGCTTGCTAATAGCAGGGAAGTGGTAAAGTTATAGCCGAGCAATGTTCTGCTTGTCCATATTCCTATGAGTGCAGGTATAAAAAAAGTATAGAATCCGAAGATTAATGCTTTGAAACGGTTTTGTCTGAAATCTTCCAAATTCATTTCCAATCCTGCCAGAAACATGATATAATACACCCCGACTTTGCCAAAAAGTTCAAAACTACTGTCGTGTTCCAAAATGTGAAATCCGTGTTCACCGATTATCATTCCTGCCAAAATCATCCCGATAATATGAGGAATGTGAATTTTACTCAGTAATATGGGGGCAAACAATATGATGACAAGAACAAGGAAAAATATCCAAGTGGGGTTTGTGATAGGAAGATGCAGACCCATGTCGTTAAACCATTCCATACTACTTATGAATTTAATTAATAGCCTCTTTGATACGAACGAGTTTGGAAAGTAATTTTTCTAACAAATTGATATTGAGCATATTAGCACCATCGCTTTTTGCTTTTGCAGGATTCTCGTGTGTTTCGATAAAGATGCCATCTGCTCCTACGGCTATACCGGCTTTGGCTATGGTTTCTATTAAATGAGGCATACCACCGGTAACTCCATTTGTTTGATTGGGTTGTTGCAAAGAGTGTGTAATATCCAAAATGACGGGAAATCCAAAACGCTGCATTTCGGGTATGCTACGAAAGTCAACTACTAAATCCTGGTAACCGAACGTCGTTCCTCGCTCGGTAAACATAACATTGTTGTTTCCGGCTTCCACCACTTTGTTTCCGGCAAATTGCATGGCAGAAGGCGATAGAAATTGTCCTTTCTTTATGTTTATCACTTTTCCGGTTTGGGCGGCAGCTAAAAGCAAATCCGTTTGCCGACAGAGGAAAGCGGGTATTTGCAATACATCAACGTACTGTGCAGCCATAGCGGCTTCGTTGCATGAATGAACATCGGTAACAGTGGGTATGCCGAATGTTTCGCTCACTTTTCTTAGTACTTTCAAGGCTTTTTCATCACCAATTCCCGTAAAAGAATCCAAGCGTGAACGGTTTGCCTTTCGGTAGGAACCTTTAAAGACGTAAGGAATTTTCAGTTTACCGGTTATCGCAACTACTCGTTCGGCAATACGCATTGCCATGTCCTCGCCTTCTATGACGCAAGGACCGGCTAAAAGGAAGAAATTATTACCGTATTTTAAATCTTTGATATTCATGTACAAATAGTTTTTAATCCGGAATAATAATTGTAATGGCTTCCGACCAAATACCTACCTCCAAGGGATAGTGTTCGGGTAACAAGCGACCATCCAAGCTAATATCGGCATTACGTGCGGAATACAGTTTTACTTTTTTGGTACGGTATGATTTTACTACTTTATGATTGAGAATCCTGCCTTGAACGAGCATCCATAAACCGGAAAAAATCTCCAGTAAATCGGGGCGATAAATGACCGAAACATCCAGCCAACCGTTGTAAGGAACGGCGCTCGGTGTTTGCCCATATCCGCTGGCATTTCCTATACACACAGTCATGATACGCCCTTGAATACGTTCGTTGTTAACCTTAAAACGCATCCGATATAATTTTCTTTCAAAAAACAACAGGAGGAGCGCTGCCGCAAGAAGAGAAATGTGTTTTATCCCCCAAAATCGTTTAGTCTGGTCGTTAATTTGCACAATGCGCGCTCCCAAACCGATATTAACTGCATTAAGGAAATAACGTTGTTCGCGTTTTTTTTCAGTGTAATAGCTGCAATAACCAATATCTATCCTTTTTCGGCGATTGTTGATAATCCAGTCTATCGCTTTCTTGTAATCGTCAATGCTGAGTTCCCAATACTTGGCAAAGTCATTCCCGATGCCGTTAGGGATTATGCCGATAGCAATGTCCTTTTTGTTTTCGGCAGTTGAGTTCATTATGCCGTTGATAGCATCGTTCAATGCTCCGTCTCCACCTACCACCACGATAGTACGGTAGCCATTGTTTGCCAAAAGTTTTGCCAAACGTTCTACCGAACCGAAACCTTCGGACTGTATGTAGTCGTAAATGAGTTTCTTACTGTCCATATAGTCCTTAATTGCTTGCCATCGCTTTTGGACTTTGCGTGTGCCGGCTTTCGGATTATAAATAACACCCCATCTTTCCATAATTTCCTCTTATTAAGGTTTCTATCTCTTTTAACTCTTTTACCCAATGTATCACAAATCCTTTACGCTCCATACCTCGAAACCATGTCATTTGTCTTTTGGCAAATTGATGTATGGCAATCTCCAACCGGTTGAACATTTCTTCGTAAGTAAGCTGTCCCAAGATAAACAAAGTTAAGTATTTGTATTCTAATCCGTAGTAAATTAATTCTTCGGGTTTTATACCGTCGTTTAGTAGCGTTTTTACTTCATCTATCATGCCTTTCTCCAAACGTTGATGCAAGCGATTGGTTATTTTCCGACGGCGAAACTCTCTGTCTATATCCAATCCAATAATCAGACTTTTCAAAGGAGGAAATTCCTGATACGAGCAATCGTTTGCGGTATAATATTCTTCTATTTCGATGGCGCGAATAGCGCGTTTGGCAGTATCTACGTCGGTAGAATTATGCAGCATTTTGTATGTACGAAGGATGGCAATCAGTTCTTCCAACGATTTACCGGAAAGTTCAGTACGTAATTCCGGATTTTCCGGCACGGAAATCAGTTTATATCCTTTCAGTACGGATTCAATATACATACCTGTTCCGCCACATAAAACCGGCAATTTATCTTTTTCCTTAATTGAATGGTATGCCTTCAAAAAATCCCGCTGATATTCAAAAACATTGTATTTGTATCCAGGTTCGGCAATATCAATAAGGTGATAAGGTATTTGTTTGCCATTGATGGTATAGTCGTCCAAATCCTTGCCCGTTCCCAGATTCATCCTACGATAGATTTGACGGGAATCGGCGCTGATGATTTCAGCGTTCCATTTATATGCCAATGCTGTGGCAAACTGTGTTTTGCCCGAAGCCGTTGGTCCCAATATTGTTATCAAATCATAGTTGAGCATGATTGCCGACGTTTTATGTGTACAAAACTATGCAAAAATACTCAATCTTTGAATATATCGTTTATATACAAAAAACTTCCTTCTCGTCCCAATCCGGACAAGCAGGAAGTTTTTTCATCAACACCGTATAAATTATTCCTACTTAGAATTAAACTCTATTTTCAGAGGGTCTTGCTTCTTTAACAATCATGTTGCATCCTTTAAATTCAGTTTCGTTCAATTCAAAAATCGCTTTGTTGCTTCCGAATTAACGGGCATTTCTACAAAGCCAAAACCTTTTGATCTTCCTCTTTCACGATCTATAGTATTTTCACGGAAGATACGCTTCCATATCTTTCCATAACTTGTTGAAGTTCTGCTTCCTTAACATCGTAATTAAGGTTTCCAACATACATATTCATAATAACAAAAGACTTTGTTGCAACGGTTATTTGTTGATATTCAGCCAATTAGTCATATTGTAGATTTATGTTAAATATGTAGTTTTCAAATAGTTAACGAATTCATACTTTGTCAAAGGGCAAAAAATACTATTTGT
>SNRY01000667.1_pt1 | contig 11043 bp, 10 predicted proteins | sample 4693421 | NCBI WGS metagenome assembly SNRY01 (sample SAMN11003215, study PRJNA524138) | termite gut metagenome | isolation source: Bacteroidetes bacterial symbionts from single cell of protist host amplifed... | host: Streblomastix strix ... | reverse complement strand
GGATTCAATATCGAAGATACGCATTTGACTAATATTGACCGGATAGATAAACTCTTTGCCCTGGTTATTGTCGCTTTTACCTGGGCGTATATCGTGGGCATTTATGTCCACGAAAATGTGAAACAAATTGAAACAAAAAAACATGGACGAAAGGCGAAAAGTCTATTCAAATATGGGTTGGGGATTATTGCTAATATCTTGATGAACCCGCAAAACATACACAGAATAGATATCTTCAATTTTTTGTCATGTACTTAGATCTTTGCAATAGAGTTATTTAAATCAATGGAAAAGCAAAGCAGACCAAAGAGTTTCGCTCGTTTCTAAATCATTACCTATTCTATTTTTGCGGTTTATTAAATGCTTGTCAAATAGCGAAATAGCAAATAAACGCATCTTAAAAGTATATACTTCTATGAATGGCATAAAAAGTTTATATGATCCTAAGTTGAATAGATCTTTTTATATGGCTGATTACTATGATAGTATGAATGACTTTATTCTTAACTTTGATGATAATGTGCATGAGTTAAAAGAAGGTAATCGCATCGAACTGTGGCAAAATATTGAGTTAGAAGCTATGGAAACTCCGGGACATGATTGGAGTTGTTTAACTTATAAGATTGATAAATACCTTTTTACCGGAGATTCATATATTCCCGGGATAAGCGTATTCACTAAGTTGCCTAAAAGTAATAAAGAAAAGGCTAATGAATCATTAATAAAAATCAATGAATTGCAAATAAAGGACTCGTTAATTATCTGCCCTGGACATGTAATAGAATAGTAACAATTATGGAATACAATCCTTTTTCGTTAAAAAATAAAACAATATTTGTAACAGGTGCATCATCAGGATTAGGCATTAGTATTGCCGAAGAATGTTCAAAAATGGGGGCATCTGTTATTATTACAGGTAGAAACAAAGAGCGCTTAAATGATACTTTCAAAAAGTTGACAGGGAGTAATAATTTTCAGATAATTGCCGATTTAGTAAATAAAGATGATATTGCCATGCTTGCAAATACTTTGCCAATATTAGATGGTATCGTATTAAATGCAGGGATGATAAAAACAACTCCTGCTAAGCATATTACGGAAGAAGAAATGTTAGAAATATTTCAAACAAATATTTTATCATCTATCCAACTAATCCAAAAGTTATTAAAGATGAAGAAAATAAAAAATGGCGGTTCAATTGTGTTTATTTCTTCTATTTCTACTCTTCACGTCAAAATAGGGAACTCCCTATATTCTGCTACTAAGGGCGCTATTAATTCTTTTGCAAAAGTCTTGGCATTAGAGTTAACGACAAAAAAAATTCGAGTAAATTGTATTCAGCCAGGATTTATAAAATCTCGCATCTTAGACGCTGGAGTAATTTCAAAAGAACAGTTAGAAGAGCATTTTAAAATATACCCAATGGGTATAGGTAAACCTACAGATATTTCATACGCATGTGTGTACCTTTTGTCTAATGCGGCGGAATGGGTAACAGGTAGTATTTTTACTATAGATGGGGGAGTAACATTAAAGTAAGATAAATATCAAACAGTATGAAAAATAACCGCATCTGGCTTTCCCTCGCCCACATGGGAGGCAACGAACAATCCTTCATCCAACAGGCTTTCGATACCAATTGGGTAGCCCCTCTGGGTCCCAATGTCGATGGCTTTGAAAAAGACTTGGAAACTTTTTTAGATAATAACAGCTATGTTGCAGCCTTAAGCGCCGGTACCGCCGCTTTGCATTTGGGTTTAATACTTTTGGGTGTGCAACCCGGCGATGAAGTCGTCTGTCAAAGTTTTACTTTTTCTGCTTCTTGCAATCCCATTCGTTACCAGGGAGCTACACCGGTGTTTGTGGATAGTGAAAAAGATACTTGGAATATATCGCCCGAATATTTGGAGAAGGCTATTCAAGATAGAATAAAGAAAGGGAAGAAGCCGAAAGCGATTATTCCGGTACATTTATATGGGATGCCGGCTAAAATGGATGAGATACTGGCGATTGCCCGGCAATATGAAATACCGGTTTTAGAAGATGCGGCTGAGGCTTTGGGCTCTATGTATAAAGGTATTCATTGCGGGACATTCGGCAAATTGGCAGCCTTGTCTTTCAACGGGAACAAAATCATTACCACTTCGGGAGGTGGCGCATTAGTGGCAAAAGAGGAGGAATATGTTAAGAAAGCGCGTTTTTTAGCTACACAAGCGCGGGATGCCGCTCCGCACTACCAACATTCCCAAATTGGATATAACTACCGGATGAGTAATATCGTTGCCGGAATCGGGCGGGGGCAGATGCAGGTTTTACCTCAACGGGTAGAGCAAAGAAGAAAGAATAATCAGTATTACAAATCGCATTTACCGGATATAGAAGGGATTCGTTTTCAATTGGAACCATCGCCGGATTTTCAATCCAATTATTGGCTAACCTGCATAGTAGTAGAACCGGAGATTACCGGTTATACGCGTGAAGATTTGCGGCTAGCTATGGAAGCAAGCAATATAGAAACCAGACCGCTATGGAAACCGATGCATCTTCAGCCGGTTTTTGCCGATGCGCCCTTTTATGGGGATGGAACCTCGGAAGCTTTATTCGACAAAGGTTTGTGCCTCCCTTCCGGTTCTGCATTATCTCAAGAAGATATTGAACGGGTGATAGAGGTTCTCTCACGGAATAGTTAATCTCAGCTTTTTTATGATAAATTCCTTGATAAAGGTTACGGTGCCTTCAATGCCCAATACGGATGAATTGATACATAGATGATAGGTGGCAGCTGCTCCCCATATATTATAAGTGTAATAATTATAATATTCCGAACGGCATTTATCCGTTTTATGAATTAATTCTTTCACTTCGGTTTCACTTAGATTCAATGTGTGGCACAAACGTTTCACACGGTCACGCATATAGGAGGAAATAAAAATATTCACGGAATACGGATGGTCGCGTAGAATATAATCCGCACATCGTCCTACGAATAAACAGGATTTTTCTGAAGCTAACTTTCGTACGATATTACTTTGTATTTTGAAAAGCGCATCATTGCTTAAATAGTTTGAATATAGCGCGGCAGTATCATTAAAAAACGGGAAATGCACAAAACTTTGCGATGTTTTTTCATCGGCTTTTTCAAAGAATTCTTCACACAATCCACTCTCTTCCGATGCCAAATTAATCAATTCTTTATCGTAAAATGAAATAGCTAACTCACGAGCCAATTTTTCTCCAATTTCTTTGCCCCCACTTCCTAATTGGCGACCCATATTAACGACATATTTCCGAGCCATCATACTATTGTACATATAAACAACAACAAGATATAGCTACCAACCATTCATAGCTATACCTTCCTATTGAATAAAATGTCTAAAAAACAGATAATAACTTAATAAATTCTTTTATTGATAACAATATAAGAAATGAGCCCTCCTACAACTAAAACCATAGCAACTAATAACATTCTGTTGCTATTTACATAACCGGTATAAGAACATGCGATCAAGATAACTGTTCCGATTGAGATTAACAGTAGTCCTAAATTTTTCAAAAAACTTTTCATAATATAAAGCTTGTTTTAAATTTGTTCAATAATCATTTCATAGAAGTATTTTTAATTATTCCTCTCTTGCATCAGGAATCCCTTTCATACTTTCTCCTCTTATAACCCCTCGTTAGTCAACTAACTTTTTCTTATTCTACAAATTTAAGTATAAATTATTAAATCCATACCATTTTTGAGCAAAAAGTCTATCAATAAACGGATTTATTTCCCCTTAAGTTCCTCAAAATAAGTATCAAGTAGCTTTTTAGCAGCAGTAAATGAAGTGAGTTCGGCATTCAATACTTGCTGTTCTTTTTCAAGCAAACCGGCTTTTATCTTTTTGTTATTGTAAAAGTTATTTTTCAGTTGTTCATTGATACTTTCATACATCCAATATTTACTTTGTTCGTTGCGACGATATTCAAAATAACCATTTGCTTTCACAAAGTCGAAATAGTGATATATCATGTCCCATATATTTTTTATCCCTATATTGTAAAAGCCGGAATACGTCAATACTTGTGGAGTATATCCCGAATCAGGAGATGGAAACAGATGAAGGGCATTACGAAACTGAATAGCGGCTAAACTTGCTTTATCAACGTTGTTTCCGTCTGCTTTGTTGATAACAATTCCGTCTGCCATTTCCATGATACCCCGTTTGATTCCTTGTAATTCGTCGCCCGTTCCTGCCAATTGAATTAATAGAAAAAAATCAACCATGGAATGTACGGCTGTTTCATTTTGTCCTACTCCTACGGTTTCAACAAATATTTTATCGAAACCTGCCGCTTCACAAAGAATAATTGTTTCGCGAGTTTTACGGGCAACACCTCCCAGCGATCCTGCCGCCGGACTGGGACGAATGAAGGAATTAGGATGCACGGAAAGTTGCTCCATACGGGTTTTATCACCTAAAATACTCCCTTTGCTCCGTTCGCTACTGGGGTCAATAGCCAATACAGCGAGTTTTCCTCCTTTCTCTTCCAACACATGCAATCCAAACATATCAATAGATGTACTTTTCCCTGCTCCAGGTACTCCACTAATACCGATACGGAAAGAATTTCCGGAATAAGGCAAACATTTTTCAATCACCTCTTGTGCGATAGCCTGATGCTCCGGCTTTATACTCTCTATTAAAGTAACCGCCCGACTCAATACGGTAACATTTCCTTTCACAATCCCTTCCACAAATTCATTGACGGAAAGTTCACGTTTTTTTATTGGTTGATGATTTTTAATATACGGATTTATAGACGACGGTTGCTCAATACCTTGGCTGACGGTAAGTCCTTTATATTCTTTACTGTTTTCAGGATGTTTCATGCTTATGTTTAGCAAGAATGTTGTATTTTATATGCTTAAAGCGTTTCCCCAAAGAGAATTGTGTCTTTAAAACGTTACTTACTCAGTAGTAGTTTTATATGACAAATATAACTTTTATATTCAGAATTAGTTACCCTATTCTTACAAAAGTATAATGGCAATATTATCTTTGCATTAATTATGATTTGTATGTTTTTTGATTGGAACCATATACTTACACAAATAGCTACCATCGCTTTCGAATTGATATACCTCGGAGTTATTATAGGAGCTATTGTCGTTGTTATTCTCGATAATGGTTATCCGGTAAAGACAATTGCCTGGGTGTTAGTACTCGCTTTTTTACCGTTTGCCGGCTTAATTTTCTATTTCTTTTTCGGTAGAAATATTCATCGTCAACGCATTATCAGCAGAAAAAGTTACAACCGTTTACTAAAAAAACCGATGGCGGAATATTTAGCTCAAAATGCAAGTGAAATACCGGAAGAATACAGCCGTTTGATTCAGTTTTTTCAAAACACCAATCAATCTTTTCCTTTCGACGGTAATAGGGTGGAAATATATACGGACGGTTTCACTAAGATGCAGGCTTTAATATGCGAGTTACAGAAGGCTAAGCATCACATACATATAGAATACTATCTTATTGAGGATGATCCTGTGGGCAGGTCGGTACGTAGTGTTTTGATAGAGAAAGCAAAACAGGGAGTAGAAGTTCGCTTTATTTATGACGACGTGGGATGTTGGACCTTAAAGGACAACTTTCTGAAAGAGATGCGCGACGTAGGAATTGAAGTAAAAGCTTTCCTTGAGGTTCATTTTCCGCTGCTTACGAGTAAAGTCAATTACCGTAATCACAGAAAAATAGTTGTTATTGACGGATGTGTGGGATTTGTTGGGGGAATGAATTTGGCTGAAAGGTATGTGAATGGACTTTCATGGGGCTTATGGCGCGATATGCATATTTTAATTGAAGGGAAAGTCGTACACGGTTTGCAGACCGCTTTTTTATTGGATTGGTATTTTGTATCCCGCACATTGATTACTTCTTTTGAATATTTTCCGCGCATCAAACCATGTGGCAGTATTTTAGCTCAAATCGTAACTGCCAACCCTATTAGTCAATGGAAAGAAATTATGCAAGGCTTAATCCTCGCCATTTCCGGAGCAAAGAAATATTTCTATATGCAGACTCCTTACTTTTTGCCTACAGACCCGGTGCTTATTGCTATACAAACGGCAGCTTTGTCCGGTGTGGACGTGAGGTTAATGATCCCAAAACGCGCCGACAACCGAATTACCAATTTAGGTTCCCATTCTTATATGACCGATTTGCTTAGAGCGGGAGTGAAAGTTTATTTTTATAAAAAAGGGTTTCTACATGCTAAATTAATTGTATCCGACGACAAGCTTTCCACCGTCGGTTCTTCCAATATAGATTTCCGCAGTTTTGAGCATAACTTTGAGGTAAATGCTTTTTTATATGATATGGATACGGCATTGCGGATGAAAGATATATTTATAAAAGATCAACATCAATCTACTCAAATTTATTTGAGGCATTGGCAAAAACGTCCTCTTCACACGAAAGTGGCGGAATCTGTTGTCCGTTTATTTTCACCGTTATTGTAATGGGGGTATTCTCTGCTTATTAGCAATGCCAATTTTTTATATACTTTTGTAAAGAACGAAAAGAGATTGGTTATGAGATTTAAGTTAACCTTAAAAGTGGAAAAAGAGTGTTTTGGAAATGCCATTCCTATCAACTATCAATATGAATTGTCGGCGGTGATTTACAAAATTCTTTCCAAAAGCAGTGAACAGTATGCAACTTGGTTGCATGACAATGGTTTTGAATTAGGATTGAAAAGGTTCAAATTGTTTACTTTTTCCCGATTAATGGTGCCACAGTACGACATGGATAAAAAAAATGAACGATTGATTCTCCAAAGCAACAGCGTAGAATGGTACATTTCTTTTCTTCCGGAAAAGAGTACGGAAAAATTTATTCAAGGAATTTTTACATCACAAAACTTCGAAATAGGCGACAAAAAAAGTTGTGTACGGTTTGCTGTGCAGCATGTGGAAGTATTGCCTGCGCTGACCTATCAAGAGGAAGGTATCACGTTTGAAACGATATCTCCTATTTGTATTTCAACAAGGGACGACCAAATGGTAACGAAATATCTTTCGCCAACGGACGAAAAAGCGCGAGGAAATATTGTGTTGGGGTTGATGCATAAATATGAGGCATTTTACAGGAAAAAATATGAAGGCGTCATAAATTACGATTTCAACATACTGAATGAACCAAAACCGGTATTGATAAAAATAAAAGTAGGAACGCCTGAAGAAACGAAAGTGAAAGGATACATGTGTAAATTTAAAATTAAACTGCCGGAAGAATTGATGAGAGTGATGTACGAAGGGGGAATCGGAGAAAAAGGGTCGCTTGGGTTTGGAATGGCGAGGGCAGAACCATAAAAAAACAAATAAAGCGCTATCTTTGTAATGTTTTTCAGATATAATTTCATCGTATGGAAAAGATATTTAAAAGAACTACGGTTACTTCTGCATTGCCTTATGCAAATGGTCCTGTACACATTGGACATTTGGCGGGTGTTTACATTCCAGCCGACATCTACGTGCGTTATTTGCGATTAAAAAAGGAAGAAGTATTGTTTATCGGCGGTTCTGACGAACATGGCGTACCTATTACTTTACGGGCAAAGAAAGAGGGTGTTACTCCGCAAGATATTGTGGACAGGTATCATACGTTGATTAAGGATTCGTTTCAGGAGTTCGGTATATCTTTTGACATTTATTCACGTACCACTTCCAAGACACATCATGAGTTAGCAGCGCAGTTTTTCCGTTTGCTATATGATAAAGGAAAATTTATCGAAAAGGTTTCCGAACAGTATTATGACGAAGAAACCCATCAATTTTTAGCTGACCGGTATATTACGGGAGAATGTCCGCATTGCCATGCGGAAGGAGCTTACGGGGACCAGTGTGAAAAATGCGGAACTTCCCTCTCTCCTACCGACCTGCTTAATCCCAAAAGCTCTATTAGCGGAAGCAAACCGGTAATGAAAAAGACAAAACATTGGTATTTGCCACTCAATAACTATGAGGATTGGTTGCGAAAATGGATTCTGGAAGAGCATAAGGAATGGCGTCCCAATGTATATGGGCAATGCAAAAGTTGGCTCGACATGGGATTGCAACCACGCGCCGTAAGTCGCGATCTTGACTGGGGGATTCCTGTTCCGATAGAAGGAGTCAAAGGCAAAGTGCTTTATGTGTGGTTCGACGCTCCTATCGGTTATATTTCCAGTACCAAAGAATTATTTCCTGATAGTTGGGAAAATTGGTGGAAAGACCCCGAAACACGTCTTTTGCACTTCATTGGTAAAGACAATATCGTTTTTCATTGTATTGTCTTCCCTGCCATGCTGAAAGCGGAAGGTAGCTACATCCTTCCGGATAATGTTCCGGCTAATGAATTTTTGAATCTGGAAGGGGATAAAATTTCTACTTCCCGCAACTGGGCGGTATGGTTACACGAATATTTGAAAGAATTTCCCGGCAAACAAGATGCGCTTCGTTACGTGCTTACCGCCAATGCACCGGAAACGAAAGACAACGATTTCACATGGAAAGATTTCCAAGCCCGCAACAACAACGAATTGGTTGCCATTTACGGTAATTTCGTGAACCGCGTTGTGATGCTTACGTGGAAATACTTCGACGGAAAAGTGCCAGCAGTAAGTAATTTGACCGATTATGATAAAGATACCTTAAAAGAGTTTATGGGCGTAAAGATGGAGATGGAAAAATTACTGGATACGTTCAGGTTTCGCGATGCACAAAAAGAGGCTATGAATTTGGCGCGTATCGGAAATAAATATCTGACGGACACGGAGCCATGGAAGTTTGCCGGAACAAATAAGGAGCGCGTTAAAACGGTATTGAATATCAGCATACAATTGACGAGCAATCTGGCTATCGCCTTTGAACCTTTCCTGCCTTTCAGTTCCGAAAAGTTGCGCCGGATGCTCAACATGGAGAATTTCGACTGGGCAAACCTCGGACAAACAGATTTACTACTCCCGGAACATCAACTAAACAAACCTGAACTACTTTTCGAAAAGATTGAGGACGACGTTATTGAAATCCAGATACAAAAATTGCTTGATACGAAGAAAGTCAACGAGGTCGCCGACTATAAAGCAAAGCCTATTCGCAAAAGCGTTGAGTTCGATGATTTCATGAAAATGGATATTCGCGTGGGTACGGTACTCGAATGTAACAAAGTCCCTAAAGCGGAGAAACTGCTTCAGCTCAAAATAGACGACGGACTGGGAATGCGTACCATTGTTTCCGGTATTGCCAAATTTTATAATCCGGAAGAATTGATAGGAAAACAGGTCTGTTTTGTTGCCAATCTTACTGCGAGAATATTAAAGGGGATTGTATCGGAGGGAATGATTCTTTCGGCAGAGGATTTTGATGGACGTTCCACAGTGGTGATGCCGGAGAAAGAGGTGAAGGCAGGGAGCGAGGTGAAATGATAAGGATGGTAATCTAAAAAATTTATGACCGAAACCCTTAGAGATAAAACCGTTAAAGGATTATTTTGGGGTGGATTAAGTAATGGTATTCAGCAGTTACTGAGTTTGGCATTTGGAATATTCTTGGCGCGTATCCTTAATGCCGACGACTATGGCATGGTAGGGATGCTAACTATTTTTTCCCTAATTGCCGTTGCCATTCAAGAAAGCGGATTCACGGCTGCATTAGCCAATAAGAAAGCAATAAGTCATGAGGATTACAATGCTGTGTTTTGGTTTAGTGTTTTGGTTAGTCTGTCTTTATATATCATTCTTTTCTTTTGTGCTCCTCTGATTGCCAAATTTTACCATACACCGGCATTGACGACTTTAGCCCGTTATTCTTTTCTCGGGATTTTTTTTTCGGCTTTGGGTACAGCACACCATGCCTATATGTTTCGCAACCTGATGGTAAAGCAGCGAGCAATAACAATGATTATTAGCCTTACTTTATCCGGTATGATAGGGGTAATCCTTGCTTTTTCAGGCATGTCATATTGGGGAATTGCTACTCAAAGTTTAGTATATGTCATTTCTGGTTCCACTTGCTACTGGTTTTTTTCTTCTTGGAGACCTACCTTTCAATTGAATTTCAAACCATTGAAAGGCATGATTGGTTTTAGTGGCAAATTGCTCGTTAGTAATCTATTTGTACACATTAATAATAATTTGTTCTCTGTTTTGCTGGGTAAGTACTATTCAGAAAAGGAAGTGGGATATTTTACGCAAGCCAACAAGTGGAATAATATGGGGCATTCGTTTACTACAGGTATGCTGCAAGGAGTGTCGCAGCCTGTCTTGGCACAAATGAGAGGAAACATTGACCGGCAGCGAAACGCATTTCGTAAGCTGCTTCGTTTCACGGCTTTTGTTTCTTTTCCAACGATGTTCGGACTTTCATTTGTTTCTCGTGAGTTAATCGTTATTACTATTACCGACAAATGGTTACCTGCCGTTGACATGATGCAACTGCTTTGCGTTGGCGGAGCTTTCATTCCCATCATCCGGCTTTATTCCAATTTGATAATAAGCAAAGATAAATCCGGCGTTTATGTATGGAACACTATATGCGCCTGCCTTGTACAATTAGCAGCCATGCTGCTTCTTTATCCTTATGGCATCCAAACGATGCTTACCTCCTATGTTATTATTAATACTTGCTGGTTATTTATATGGCATCATTATTTACAACGGGAAATAAAACTTTCCTTGCTAACAGCCCTCAAAGATATGCTTCCCTTTGCCGGTATCGCTGCATTGACTATAGTGGCGACCTATTTTATTACGTTGAAAATAGAAAACATCTATTGGCTATTTGCCGGAAAAATCAGTATCACTGCTACGCTTTATGTTATTGTATTATGGATATGCCGGGCTAAAATACTTAGGGAAAGTATTGGCTTTTTATTTAAAAGAAAACGGGTTAATTAATATATTGCGGTGCTATGAAAAATATCGATCTTTGTTTCCCCGTAATACCATCAAATCAAAATGGGAAGAAAAAAGTTACCCCGTCCGTCGGTGGACGAGTTGTATGAGACCATCTCC
>SNRY01000665.1_pt1 | contig 11056 bp, 5 predicted proteins | sample 4693421 | NCBI WGS metagenome assembly SNRY01 (sample SAMN11003215, study PRJNA524138) | termite gut metagenome | isolation source: Bacteroidetes bacterial symbionts from single cell of protist host amplifed... | host: Streblomastix strix ... | reverse complement strand
CGTATAGCTATTCTGAAGTATCCTGAAAAAGACATTTCGTCTTATTTGGCGATAAGTCAGGATGCAAATTTTTTATTTACATTAACTCATTGATATGTATTAATCCTTCAATATTAATCATGAAAAACGCCGTATTATTTGCCTGCCTGATTATTTTAATGGGTAGTTGCACTCAGGAATCAAATCATCCTCGCATTTACATAACCGATAGTAAAAAAGAACAATTTACGAACAGGTTGGAAAACGTTTCATGGGTAAAGGCATCCTATGAAAAGATAAAGTTGAATGTAGATTCGTATGTTGATCGCCATCAAACCGACCCGGAATGGATTATCTCACGTTTGCAAATGTATTGGGACACTCATTATGAACGCATTTATGTAAAAGGAAACGCTTTCAGTCATGGTACAGGTCGCGCACCTGTTCCTACAGTAAAATTTGCCGGACATCGTGATGGAGCCACCGATTACCTCATGCCCTCCATTGAAGAAACTCAACCTTATATGGATGAGAAAGGAATGTACTTGCAAAATAGAAAAAAAGAGGGACAACCCTGGGAATGGGTACATCCCTCGAAAACTGGTCGCATGATTGGTCCGATGAACGAACGTATTCTGAAATTAGCTGCTGATGCTGCTTTTCTTTATTGGCACACCGGACAGGAGAAATACGCCACGTTTGCTTCCGATATTTTTCTCACCTATGTTAAAGGAATGTATTATCGTCGTGAGCCTTTTGCTTTGGAAGACTATGCCAATAGCCATTTAATGGGACTGGCCACTTTTGAAGTCATACTTGACCGTCTGATTCCGCATCTTGCTTTATGTTATGATTTCATGCATAAATACCTGAAAAAGCATGATGCCGACTTTGATATGATTACTGAAGTATTTAAACGATTTGCTGACCAACAAATCTTATACGGCGTACCCGACAACAACTGGAATATTTTTCAGGCGCGTCATGTTGCCTATTTGGCACTTGCCTTAGAAAATGATTCATATTACAAAGACCATCGAGGCAAGCAATATTATCTCAACGAAATATTAAATCATACGACCATACGACAATTTGCCCTAACTGAAGTTGTCGGCGAATTGTTTGATTCGGAAACAGATTTGTGGCCAGAGTCTGCCACTTACTCAATGAGTGTTTGTAACGATATGCTGGATATAGTCTGCCTCATAGACAACGCAGAGGATAATCACATGCTTGATACTTTTCCGATTCTGAAAAAAGCTGTGCCTGCTACAGCAGAATATCTGTTTCCCAACGGACGTGTAACGGCTTTCGGAGATGCAAAGTATGTATCATTAAACCCGCAACCTTTTGAAATGTTGATTTCGCTATACCGCAAGTATGGAGAAAACACACAGGAGAAAGAGCTAACGCAGGTGCTTCAAAAAATGATAAACGACGGCGATTATAACCGCAGCGGCGACAAACCCTTATTCTCTCTGTTCTTCTATGTGGATAAACTGATGGATATACCTACGGAAGAAGCCGTATATAATCATTTACTGGACGATGTTTACTATGCGCCGAATGTTAGTTGGCTGATACAGCGTAATGGCAGAGACAGGCAAAACGCTATGGCGGTTACACTTGTTGGAGCTTATGGAAATCACGCCCATGCTAATGGTATTTCTATGGAAATGTATGGTAAGGGCTTGTTGCTTGCTCCTGAAAGTTCGTTTGGAGAAACCTATGGCACACGCGATAATCAGGAATATTATGCCCGTTTTCCGGCACATAACACCGTGATTGTTGATGGAATGTCCGATTATGGTATGATGCGCAGCTACTACCCTTACCGGTTACTATCCTGTTATCCGGCTCACGGAGGGGAGCTATCTCCTTCTGAAAAGATCACTTTCTCGCGCGTTCAACTGACCGAACCCAAAACCGATGCTGTGCAGGAACGTTTGACAAGCATTGTCCGTACCGGAGAAACGGCTGCTTATGTGGTTGATATATTCCGTTCGGCGCGCAACGACAAAAAAGACAATAAGCACGAATATCTGTATCATAGTATAGGGCAAAGTATAGATATTATGAATGCTAACGGACAGAACCTAACGTTGTCGCCTACCAATGAATTGTCTTCCGCAGCAGGCGACTTGAAAGGGTATGATTATTTTAAGAATAAAAAGGCGGTGTCTTTTGATAATGATTTCACTGCGCGATTCCATATCGAACCGGAAAATCAAGACAATGTGTTAGTTAATCTGTGGATGAAAGGTTATCTGGGTAGGACAATATTCAAGGTGGAAGCGCCTAAATCCAATGCTCTTGTTAAAGGATCCGTACCTGAAGTTTTTTTGGATAAACCATTGCCTACGCTCATTGTCAAACAAAAAGGCGAGGCATGGGCGCGTCCGTTTGTGGCTGTTTACCACCCCTATACTTCTAAGGAAGGGACATCTGTTAAGTCGGTGGCATATTTTGGTAATACGAAAGATTTCGTAGGGGTAGCCATTCAATCGACTAACAAAACGGATTATGTTTTCAATAGCTCATCAGGAGAATCAGTTGTTTCATACCGCGATATGCAGTTCAAAGGCGTTTATGCTGTTGTAGGCGAAACCGAAGGACGATTGAATACTCTTTTCCTTGGAGAAGGAGAAACGATTGAAAAGGGCGACTGGAGTATCCGGACAAAAGCATTAGGGACTCAAGTGTCGTTGAACCGTACCGGTGAAATATTCGAATTGGTTACTTCCGGGGCAATTCAATTGAAGATGCCCCTATCTGCTGGTAAACAACCTGTCGTCTCAACCCTTGCCCATCCCGACGAGAAAATACAAGGGACGGTTCAAGCTGACAGGTTTTTCTTCATAGAGTTGCCGCAAGGCGCTTATCAGGTGAAATAAAAAATAGGATATATTAGTATGAAAACAAAGATTAGTATGGTTTGCCTCTTATCTTTAGTATTATCTATACAAGGATGGGCACAGGAAAGGAATTACCTGACACAAAAATATTCTAAAGCAAGTTTACAACAATTATTAGTATCGCAGGAGCAGTTTAAGCCTTATCCCGAAGCCGGAAAAGGATGGGAACAGGTATCGGAATCGCTCAAGCATCTTTACATTGTGGAAGCTGAAAAACTCTTAGGCACTTCTTGGGGCGAGCTGAAAGCTACCGAATTTATGCAATTCAAACGTACGGGCAACCGGAATGTATTCGAAAGTATATCCTTCGGACGCAGGAATAAGTTAAACGTATTGGTGTTGGGCGAATTGTTTGAAAATAAAGGACGTTTTATCGACGACATCATCAACGGCGTTTGGATAATCTGTGAAGAGAGTTGGTGGGGAGTGCCTGCCCATAACGGAAATCGAGATCCTTTGCCCGATCTTGCGAATAAGTATGTCGATCTCTTTGATGCAGAAACAGGTGCTGCGCTTGCCTGGACCCATTATTTACTAAAAGACAAATTAGACAAGGTGTCTCCTTTTGTCAGCCGGCGGATAGCGGATGAGTTGGAAAGACGGATTATTATTCCCTGCCTTAAGACTGATTATAATTGGATGGGGGTTCATGGAGAATCATTAAATAATTGGACGCCTTGGATATGTTCCAATTGGCTAACCGTTGTTTTGCTATGCGACACAAATCCCGAAAGACGGCTCGATGCTGTTTATCGTATTATGCAAAGCCTGGATCATTTTGTTAATCCCTATCCGGCAGACGGTGGTTGCGATGAAGGACCGGGTTATTGGGATAGGGCAGGAGCCTCGTTGTATGATTGTCTGGAATTATTGTATTTGGCAAGTAACGGACAGGTCAATATCTTTGACCAACCTCTGATAAAGAATATCGGGAATTACATCTATAAGGTACATATCTCTGAGGATTATTATGTCAACTTTGCCGATGCCGGCGCTATCACTCGTCCTTCGGCAGACTTGGTTTACCGCTACGGACAATCCATTCATGATGAAACGATGAAGCAGTTTGCAGGCTATTTAGCCGAACGTCAACAACTCGGCAAAAAGGCATCCGCCGGTTCTTTGGGTCGCCAATTACCGGCATTGTTCAATATCAATGAGATGAGTGGAAAAGCGGATGCGCCTTTATCACGAGATGTTTGGTTTCCTGATTTGCAAGTTGCCATCGCCCGTTCACATGCCCACTCTTCCCAAGGCTTGTATTTGGCAGTCAAAGGAGGGCACAATGCAGAAAGTCATAATCATAACGACATAGGTAATTTTGTTGTATATGCTGACGGAAAACCGGTGCTGATTGATATTGGGGTAGAAACCTATACGGCAAAAACATTTAGCTCTCAAAGGTATGAGATATGGACTATGCAATCGGCTTATCACAACCTGCCGACAATAAATGGGGTACAGCAGTCGCCGGGGCATCAATTTGCAGCAAAAAATGTATCCTATTCAACCTCGGATAAAAAAGCTGCTTTTTCTTTAGATATAGCTAAAGCATATCCTGAAAATGCCAAAGTAGAATTGTGGAAACGCAATTTAACGCTTAATCGTGGTCAAAGGGTAGATATTGAAGATGTGTATTCACTGAAAGAATGTACAGAACCAGTCAAGTGGCATTTGATGACCTGCATCAAACCTGATGCCAATACACCCGGAAAGATATTATTAGCTGATGCGGAAAAAAAGGTGGAGTTAGCGTATGATAAATCCCAATTATCTGTGGTTGTGGAAGAAGTAAGCGTAACCGACCAGCGGCTTCTCCCTATATGGGGCGATCGGCTTTACCGCATTACGTTGACTCATAAAAAGCAAGAACTCAAAGGAAGTTGTACAATAAGTGTTATATACAAGAAATAATAAAAGATATTACAATTAAATCTCTATAAAACCATATGTGAAATGAAAAATACAAGAAAAAGTTGGCGTTTAATCGGTTGGATATTCTTGTTGTTGATACCCTTTAGTGTGCAGGCGCAATGGAAGTATGTGCAAGATAGCAGTAAGCTTCCTGCACACCCCAGAATATTGTTACTGGAAGGCGAAGAACAGAAGATAAAAGAAAATATTGCTTCCGACCCTATTTGGGCAAAGGTTCATCAGGTTATTATGGATGAATCCGACAAGATTGTCAGCCTTCCTAAATTAGAACGTATTATGGTGGGACGTAGATTGTTATCCGTATCACGCGAAGCCCTTCGCCGGATTTTTTATTTGTCGTATGCTTACCGCTTAGGCGGGCAGGATAAATATCTAAAGAAAGCTGAAAAAGAGATGCTGGCTATATCGGCATTTGGCGACTGGAATCCGTCCCATTTCCTTGATGTTGCCGAGATGACTATGGCTTTGTCAATCGGATACGACTGGCTATATCCATCCTTAGACATTGCCTCACGCCAGAAAATCAGAACAGCTATCTTGGAAAAAGGAATAGATCCTTCTTTGAACACTAAGAATGCATGGTATTTCACAGCCACACACAACTGGAATCAGGTATGTAATGCCGGTATCTCTTTCGGAGCTTTGGCAATCTATGAAGATTTACCCGAATTATCTAAAAGTATTATTGATAAAGCTGTTGAAACCATGCAACTGCCTATGAATGATTATGCTCCCGACGGGGCTTATCCGGAGGGTTATAGCTATTGGGAGTATGGAACCAGTTTTAATGTATTGTTTCTTAGTGCTATTGAAAAAGTTTTTGGAACAGATTTCGGACTGACTGCATCGTCTGCCTTCCTGAAAACAGCCGCTTATCAGGAACACATGACAGGTCCGATGAATCTCTGTTTTAATTATGCCGACTGCGGTTTGGGCGGAGGTCTAAGTCCTGCGATGTTCTGGTTTTCCTCTAAACTGAATGATCCCTCTTTGTTATGGAATGAAAAGGCTTATTTGGCGAAAAATATCCGCGCCAATGACCGTATCTTACCTGCCATTATGATTTGGGGACGCGATATAAAGATAAGTAATGTGCAACCTCCCAAAGAAATCCTATGGGCAGGGCAAGGAGTCACTCCCGTAGCTTTGATGAGAACTTCCTGGTCGAATCCCAATGCGATATATGTTGGCTTTAAGGGCGGGTCTGCGTCGAGTAATCATGCTCACATGGATACCGGTTCGTTCATTATGGAGGCTGATGGCATACGCTGGGCTTCCGATTTTGGATCGCAGGATTACAATTCCCTTGAATCCAAAGGGGTAGATTTGTGGAACAGATCACAGAACTCGCAACGTTGGCAGGTGTTTCGCTACAACAATCTTGCTCATAATACATTGACGGTAGATAATCAGTTGCAGATAGTGGAAGGCTATGCCGATATTCGTTCCTCCTCCTCTTTGCCTGCGTTTATAAATGCTACATCCGACTTGTCGAAAATATACAAAGGTCAATTGGCGGAATGTGTACGAGGAGTGGCTATCGTCAATCAACAGTATGTAGTAGTAAGAGATGAGCTGAAAACGCTGAGCAAGGAAACGACCATACGTTGGACGATGCTCACAACAGCCGATGTTAAGATTACCGGCAGTAATACGATTGAACTTAAAAAAGATGGAAAGAAACTCAAGTTGGAAGTATCGGAACCTGCCAAAGTCGCTTTGAAAATATGGAGCACCGTCTCGGCTAATGATTTTGATGTTGCCAATCCCGGGACAACATTGATTGGGTTTGAAGTAAAGATACCGGCTAATACGACAGCCGCTTTGCTGGTAAAATTGATACCTCAAAGTGCAAAAAAAGTAGCATCCAAAACGCCTGAATTGGCGCAATGGGCTAAATAATCACATAATCGTATGACTTATTATGAAACATATATCCTTTGTTATTCTTTTCGTTTGTTTTATCCTTTCTGCACGCCCTGTTGATTCGGTCGCAGCATCTAATTCGGATATTGAGCTTCTACGGAAAAAGTTTGTTGCCGAATTACTGAATCCTCCTGTTCAAGAGGCAAATATTAAAGAATTGATTGCCACGCTCCGTCTTGATGGAACTTGGCCCGGAATTGATTATGTAGATACGACACGTACGGCTTTTCAACATGCTCGCCATTTGTCTAATCTGGTGCAAATGAGCCGTGCATATAAAAAGAAAGACTTTTCTCTGGCTGGGAAGAAAGAGTTGAAAAATGCAATTTATCTTTCGCTGAACTATTGGTTGAAGCACGATTTCATTTGTGAAAACTGGTGGAACAACGAAATAGGTACTCCTGATAATATGACAGCCGTGTTGCTAATGATGGATAAAGACCTCACCAAAGAACAAATAGAAAAGACCTCGGTTATTACCGGACGTTCACATATCAATGCCTGGGGTGCGCGGCAAAGCGGCGACCGCATTAAAATTGCGGGTATCCAAGCGAAGAATGCACTTTTCAACCGCGATACGGAAACATTTGAAATGCTGATGAAAGTGATTGAGGGTGAGATACGTTTTGTCCCCGACAATGAAAGGGGACTACAATATGATTACAGTTTCCAACACCGTACGGATAGGGTTAATAATACGCTCTCTTATGGATTGGGCTATGCTGAGGCGTTTGTCGAATGGGCTGCCAATGTAGCCGATACGCGCTATCGCTTTTCGGAGGTGTCTATACAACTGCTGATTGATTATTATCTTGACGGGATTTGTAAAATGATGGTTTACGGCAAATACCCTGACCCCGGGGCAACCAACCGCGACATTACCAGACCGCGCAGTGGTGGCAGTTTTAGTAATTTAATTCCGGAAAGACTGTTAAGCGTAACTTCATACCGAAAGGATGAGCTGGAAGAAATCGTAAAAATAAGACGCGATAACGTCCAACCTACCCGTCCGTTTAGTGTTTTCTATTGGCAATCGGAACATTATACCCATCAGCGTCCCGGTTATTTTACCTCTGTGCGCATGTTTTCTTCTCGTAATTACAATATGGAAGAACCATACAATGGCGAAGGCTTGATGAATCACCACCGGGGCGACGGCACGAATTATCTCTCGCTGACAGGGACAGAGTTTTTCGCTCTTTCACCAGTTTACGACTGGCAAAAAATACCGGGAGCAACAATCTTGCAAAAGCCCTCGCTCCCCTCTGAAAATCAGATTCAAAAACTTGGGACAATGGATTTTGTAGGCGCTGTTATCAACGGGATATATGGGGCGGTAGGCTTTGATTTTGTCAGTCCGCACGATCCTGTAAAAGCTCGCAAGGCTTGGTTTTTCTTCGACGATGAGTATGTTTGCATGGGTGCAGGCATTACATCTGCCGGAGGGTTTCCGGTGGTTACGACCCTTAACCAATGCCAGCTCAATGGTGAAGTGTCTGTCGGGTCAGGCGGGAGCGACAAGGTCATAACCGGAGGCGAGCATCAACTCGACAAAATCAATTGGGTATTTCATAATGGAGTAGGATACCTCTTTCCCGAACCGGCACAAGTTGTACTTTCCAACCAAGCGCAAACGGGAAGCTGGTATAAAATTAACCGGCAAACCAGCTCGTCGCGTGAGGAGATTAGCCTGGATGTTTTTAAACTATGGCTCGATCATGGTGTACGCGCCAACAATGCTGCGTACCAGTATGTCGTCATGCCGGCAACCACCTCAGACCAAATAAAGCGTGCGGCGGTTAATCCGAAAGTTGACATCTTGAGTAATACGCCGGCTTTACAGGCTGTATGGCATCGCGAATTGAACATACTTCAGGCTGTCTTTTATAAAAACGGAGAAATATCATTTGCCGACGGAATCAAGGTCGTAATGGATTCCCCCGGTATTCTGATGATTAAAAAGGAGGGGGAAAACATAAAGGAAATATCTGTGTCTGACCCCTTGCGTACATCCGGCAAGATACATTTCAGCATCAATCGGAGACTCAATGTTCAGACCAGTCAGGCTCATTCTGTTTGGAATGAGACGAAAAGCGTCAGTGAAGTAACTATCGAATTGCCGCAGGCTCTGCTTGCCGGTAAAAGTGTGACTATTAATTTATAAACAAATCTATTTAATTCTTTTAAACGCAGTATAATGAAAACATCTCTTTTGGTAGCTATTTTAGCTATATGTATCACATCCTGTGCTCCCAGTCTGAAGACACAGCCTATAAGCAAAGTTATTGATAACCGGCTTGATAAGTCATTGCAACAATATGAACTGATGGCAGTTTCGCTGATTGATCAGCCGGATAAACTGCCTCGAACTATTGATGCCAATGGCAATTTGGCTACGACCTCTTCAGGAGGATGGGTGAGTGGTTTTGTGCCGGGTTCCTTGTGGTATCTCTACGAATACAGCCATAATCCGACTATTCTGGAGTATGCAAAAAACTATACGGCGCGTATAGAGAAAGAAAAATACAATAAAGGCACACACGACCTCGGATTCATGCTCTATTGCAGCTTTGGCAACGGATTCAGGCTAACCGGCGATACAGCTTACAAAAGCATTATGCTGACCGGAGCCGAATCGCTTGCCAGCCGCTTTAATCCGCTTATCGGCTGTATCAAGTCGTGGGACCACAATGGGGATAAATGGCAATTTCCTGTGATTATTGACAATATGATGAATCTGGAGTTTCTATTCTGGGCATCCAAGGTTACCGGTGACCCTAAGTACCGGAATATTTGTATTTCACATGCCGATAAGACGATTGAGAATCATTTTCGTCCCGACTACAGCACCTATCACGTTGTTTCGTATGATACGATTACCGGGCTGGCTGAAAAGAAGAACACTCATCAGGGATATGCCGATGAATCAGCTTGGGCGCGTGGACAAGCCTGGGGATTGTATGGCTTCGTTGTTACTTACCGTGAAACGCGAGACCCGAAATACTTGGAGCAAGCTAAACACATTGCGGCTTTCATCCTCAATCATCCCAACTTGCCAGCCGATAAGATACCTTATTGGGATTTTAATGCGCCCGACATACCCGATGCCAAACGTGATGCTTCGGCTGGGGCTATCATCGCATCGGCGCTGGTTGAACTAAGCGGTTATGTAGATGAAACTCTGGCAAAAAGCTACTTAGAAATTGCCGAAACGCAGATACGCAGCTTATCATCGCCTGAATATTTTGCAGAAAAAGGCACAAACGGTAATTTCATACTGAAACATTCCGTAGGACATCTTCCGGGTAATTCGGAGGTGGACGTGCCGCTAACCTATGCAGATTATTACTACATTGAGGCGATGCTAAGATTGCAGGCGTTGAAAAATACAAAATAGTTTGCGCTTTTTCAAAACTATTCCCGATAACCAAGTCTGATGGCGTTTGTTACTATTCTCGGTTGAGCGGGAAATGGATTTGATTATATTACCTACCACCCTACCCTGCGGGCATCCCCTCCTTCTCGGAAGGAGGGGAATCCATTCGGATTTCGCTACTACCTCCTCGGCTTTCGCGACTACCTCGGCGCTTCTGTATTTAGATTGATTTTCCCATATTGTGAGAGTATTTGGGTATTCCCTGTGTGGATTTTTTGATTTGGCACGTGGGGAGGCAAGGACGTGGAAAGCATTAAATCTTCTGTATGTCCCGTCAATACAGAGAAGTGGAAAGTGGAAAATTGAAAGTGGAAAGTATTTATCTTGTAGATGGCTACTTTGTCATCTTTCCGGTGGCTATCGGTCTGTTTTTATGTGCTATTGTCATACTTCGGGGTTGCTACCGGCATCCTCCCGTATGCTACTTTTATGCTCTCCGTATGCCGGTGGGATATTTGATTATGCCCATGGGATATTTCCGTATGCCATAGGCATAATTCCGGTATGCCTATGGCATAATTCAGCTTTCCGCCTTTGTAACCAAGTTTGGCTGTGGGGATTTTTGGACGTTGACTGTAGGGATTTTTAATCGGTCGCAGGCAGCGCAGTCCGCATGGCGCGTGAAGGATAGCAGCGAAAATGCTTTTTGTGAGGGTAGGAACAAAAAGGATTGTAGCGGATAGCCTGACCCATAGGGGCACGCCCAAATTGAATGGAAAGAGGAGAGGGGAGAATTATCGGAAAATGAAGAGTTATTCTCTGTTTTTGACAGGATTCTCCTGTTTCTCAACGAAAATTAAACCGTCCTTCCGTGTTTTTGCTTACTTTTGTAAGCTGTCAGTTATAAATGATTTATCTAACTTAT
>SNRY01000663.1_pt1 | contig 11065 bp, 10 predicted proteins | sample 4693421 | NCBI WGS metagenome assembly SNRY01 (sample SAMN11003215, study PRJNA524138) | termite gut metagenome | isolation source: Bacteroidetes bacterial symbionts from single cell of protist host amplifed... | host: Streblomastix strix ... | reverse complement strand
CCGATTCCTCCCCGTTTCCTACCCGATTGCCAAGTGGGGAGGGATGCCCGGTGAAGCCCGTGAAAACCGCGTGGAGTGGGTCGAGGACTGCCCGGCGAGTGCTAAAAAAGTCGTTGGAATCCCGTATGAGCTATACTAAATGCTTTACGCTATTTCTATCCCAAGTATAGTCACCAACAGCTATAAAGTATGAGCTATACTAAATGCTTTACGCTAATTCCGCCAACGGGTTAAAAGCTATGTTAGTGTGTCTTATTCCAAAACAGGTTGACAGAAAAAGTGTAAATTTAGTATGGAATTAGCGAAAAATATTTTCTTCCTTCAACAAGAAAACTTATTTTTGTAGTAATAATTTCTGAAAATGATAATATGAAAAGGACAAGACTATTTATTTGGGCATTATTTAGCCTTTTTCTCTTTTTATCTTGCGAGAAAGATAAAAATGTGATTGACAAAAGCATTATAGGTCTTTGGACGGTAGATGAAGGTAGTAAAAAGTGTGAGGTGATAGCTTCGGATGTATTTACTTCCGAAATAATCAAGAACCAACTACTTGATAATTATGCTTTTATAGACAGCGACACCATCCTGTTCGCTGAAAGTGGAGAGTTTGTTGAAGTGGATGGTCATCGTGGGTTTACTTATCGAACGCACAAAAGCCAATTAGAAATTACGCCCCCTGCATATATGTCATATCCTATGTACACTTTTGCCTATAAAATTTCTGACAATAAAACCTTGGTATTGTTAGCGGTACAGGATAATTTGGACTATTTTTATAGCAACTATTATTTGAATCTCATTGGTTTGGATACAACAAAAGTTTCCGTACAAAAAATACAGCTAAGTACCACTTATAAACGAATCTCTTATTGAATTTATAATCACGCGGAGAAAGAAAAAGCAATTGCCTTTTTAATTAGACAGTTGCTTTCTCGGTTTAATGACTACTGTGCTTTCAGTGATTAAGTTGCCTTTCAAGGCGCAAATTGAATATTACTATTACTTCTTATCCCTACCGTCGCTCCGCTTGACTAAGGATGAATTAGGCTGGGCTTTCAGCCTGTTAAATGAGTTATTGAATAGGAAGCCCTTTATAAAAGTCAAGTATCTTCGTGCGAAACAAGTATTCATACTTTGATTGAATACGGTCGGAGATTGCTCGCATCAGATTCTGCTTTGCCTCATTGTATTCTATAGATGTTGCTTTGCCGTTCTCAAACCTTTCGCTTGTCAAACGAAAAGTTTCTTCATTGGCAGAGACGGAAGCATCACTTGATTTGTATTTGCTTTCGGCAGCCAATGCACTGTACCATGCTTGTTGAATTTCCTTGTATAATGCTTTTTTACTGTTCTCCAATTGTATGGAGTAATAGGTTTGCTGCAAACGTGCCGAGTGGACACGATTACGAACACTAAAACGATTGAATATGGGGATACTGAGGCTAAGTCCGATATACTCGTTTAAGTTATGATTCAATTGAGCACCGAAAGCATCGGAAGTACGACCGGTCATCGTATAATAACTTGTACTCAATCCTCCGCCTAACGAAAGTTGTGGATAACGATTGCTTTCAGCAATGCGGATGCTTTTTTCACTTCCCTGCAAACGGTATTGTGCCGCAAGGATAGACGGTTTATCCGTTATTGCCAGCTCGTAAATATCATCGGGAGCAGTAAGAGGAACAAAAGCAATCTCTACGTCGGGAGCAGCAAGGATAAGACTTTCGGGGTTCGGAAGTTCCAGCAACTGACTAAGGTCAAGTAATGCCAACCGATAATTATTATCAGCCTGTACCGCACTTGTTTCATCTTGCGCCACACGGGCTTTTGCTTCGGCTACTTGCACCGGAGAAGCCTTTCCGACTTCAGCCAAGCGTAACACCCTATTCAATTGTTCTTTACTGATAGCAACCTGACCTTCCGCCACTTTACTCAATTCCTGATTAAAAAGCACTTGTATATAGCCGGAAGTTACATTGACGGCAATATCCTCTTTGGCTTTATTCAAGTCTTCAACGGCAGCTTTCAGGTTTAGCTTGGTCAATTCATATTGATTGGATAGTTGGAATCCCGTAAACAAGGGTACATTCGTACTCAAACTGAAGCTGGTATTAGAACTGCTGGTATTGGTATAAGTGTTGTCAATGGGAGATGCTGCACGTCCCCAACTGAGGTTCTGCCCGGAACTACCGTTTAAATTCGGCAGACGCGCCCATTTGGCGGTGTTTGCATCCAATTTGTTTTGTTCAACGGAATTTTCGCTTTGACGAATATTGATATTATGCTCAACAGCGTAATCAATACATTGGCGCAAAGTCCATGCCTCTTGTGCTTGTATGAAGACAGGAACTATTGCTGCAATTATAAATGCACAACCGGTTATACTCTTTTTCTTCATGCTATTCCGTTATTTTTTATTAGACTTTTCGGAACTGCGTAGTTTTTCACCCGCTGTAAGCCCTTCTTTGATTTCTATTTTAATACCGTCACTTATACCCGTTTTAATGAGGTGTCGTTCAAACTTTTGTTTGGGTACGCTATCGGTCATTATCCAAACAAATGTACTGTCACTTTTAAACTCAACTACGCTTTCGGGTACAGCAAGGACTTTTTGGGCACGGAGAAGAACAATCTCAGCATTAGCAGAGTAACCGGAACGTATCACAACCGAATCGGGCACACGGACGGCAGCTTTTATTTCAAACTGATTGGCTCCGTTGGCTTCCACTCCTTTAGGAGAGATATATTCCAAGACGGCATCGAAAGTAAGATTCTGCAATGCACCGATAGTAAGTTTCACAGGCATTCCTTCATGAATACGTCCTACTTCCGTTTCGTCTATCCTTCCGCGAAAGATAAGATCATTCATGTTTGCTACGGTGGCAATGGTGGTTCCGTCATTAAACGTATTACTCATAATAACGGAATTCCCTGCTTTTACCGGTACGTCAAGAATAAGCCCGTCAATGGTGGAGCGTATCATGGTGTTACTGTATAAAGCTGTCTTTTTGGTGATGCCTTCTTTGATAATATCCAATGCATCTTTGGCGTTCTCCTTTTCTTCACGTGCTTGCATGACCGATACTTCACTTTTTTCAAACTCCTCCCGACTGATAAGTTTATCCGTATAAAGCTGCTTGATACGATTGAAATCCGTTTCGGCCTGCTTGGCATTTATTTCGGATATGCGCAGGCGGCTTTCGGCAGAATTAAGCTGTCCGAGTTCGGGAATAACCTTTACTTTTGCAATGACTTCACTCTTGTGTACTGTTTGTCCGGCTTCTTTATATACCTGGTCCACAATACCTGATATTTGAGGCTTGATAAGAATTTCGTCTCTGGGTTCCACTTTACCGGTAGCTACGGTAGTTTTTTCCAAATCGACTATTTCCGATGTTACCGTTTCGTATAAAATTACTTTGGGTCTCGATTTGCTGTACAAGAAAGCAAAGGTTCCTAAGAATATGGCGGCAATAACCACCAGTAATAAGATTTTCAAATATTTTTTCATATTGATATTTAAATTGGAATACTTAATTTAAAATTGAGAATGACAGGAAAATAGTTATTATACTAATAGGGAATGACCATGAATAGACCGATTTACTCATCTCTTATTGCTTCAATCGGTTTAATTGCCATTGCCCGATAAGCCGGAGCAAGTCCTGCAAGCATGCCCAAAGTGAGTAATAACATCGCTGTTCCTATCGCCAACCAGAAACCTATCTGAAATCTTGCATGGAGGTTTCCCGAAGAATTGATTCCCACTTCGGCAACTTGCAATACCAACACGGCAAACGAGATTCCAAGCATTCCCGCAATAATGGTAAGTACCATGCTTTCGGAAAGAATTTGTTGCAGAATGTCTCTCGGACGTGCCCCAATGGCACGGCGAATACCAATCTCCGTAGTACGTTCTTTCACTGTTACCATCATAATATTGCTTACACCGATAACTCCGGCAAAAAGCGTACCCAATCCGACCATCCATACAAGTATGCGGATGCCGGCAAAAAGATTGTCCACCATAGAAAACATGGCTTCGGCATTAAGAAGCATTACCGCTTGTTTATCGTCCGGATGAATAAGATGTGCTTCTTTGATTATATGTTCCACTTTTGATTGCAATTCCGTTATTTTCACTCCTTGTTTGGCGGTGATACAAATCATATCAATGTACTTTCCCAGATTATAAGTTTGCTGCATGGTAGTAAACGGGATTACTACACTTTCGGTTGCGTTTCCGTTTATATTGATGTTTCCTTCCGAACCGCAGACACCTATAATGCGGTAATAAACACCGTTCACACGGATATATTTCCCACAGGGATTTACCCCCTTACGAAAAAGTTCTTCAGATACACGCTTACCAATGCTGCACACTTTACGAGCTTCAAGAATATCCACATCATTGATGAAACGTCCATAAATCATTTGTTGAGCTTCAATTTCGTTGTAATTCGGATATAAACCTTTCACGATACATGAACTGCTTTTTTCGTCATAAACGGCTGTTGCTCCCCAATGGTTGACGGTGGGAGAAAGAACATCTATCTCCGGTACTCCCTGCCGTAAACGTTCTACATCGTTATGCTCCAAACTCCACCAGCGTCCTTTCTGAAAACCTTTATAGGCTTCGCCGGTTTGTTGAGGCCATATAAAACAGGAATTGGTGGCAAAACCTTCAAAGTTGGCTTTCATCATATCTTGTAGTCCCTGTCCGCCTCCAATAAGCGCTACCAGCATGAAGATGCCCCAAAACACACCAAAGGCAGTAAGCAAACTCCGCGTCTTATTTCTGGTTATCGTAAGAAGTATCTCCTCCCATGTATCAATATCAAGTCGCATGATTGTAATTGTAAATAATGTAATTAATCTGCCCTTAATGCTTCAATCGGTTTAATGCTTACAGCTTTTTTTGCGGGGAAAAAACCTGCCAAAGTCCCTGCAATAATTAATGTCAATGTTGCCTGAATGGAAATACGTATGTCTACCGTCGGATTCAAAAAGACGGTTGTCGTCCAAAGTCCTGTATTCATCGTACTGTTTCCGGCTGTCGCATTCATGTATTCCGTTGCCCCGATACCAGCTACCATACCGATATAGCCAAAAAGGGTGGTAATCGTTATGCTTTCGATAATGATCAATATAAGAATAGAAGAGGGTTTAGCTCCCAATGCTTTGCGAATACCAAACTCACGGGTACGCTCTTTTACCGTAATAAGCATGATATTGCTCACACCCACAATACCGCTAAGCAAAGTAAAAATACCAATAATCCATATAGCCGTGCGGAGGATACCCATAGCCGTTTGTTGCTGCAGGTAATTCGTAAACCGGTTCCAAATCCAAATAGCGTTGTTATCTTCGGGATCAAACCGGTGATGCGCACCCAATACTTTGCGGTATAGCTTTTCAAAGGCTTCGTTAGCAGGTACCGTTTCCAATTCGCGAGTAGTAAAAGCGATGTTATTCAGTTTGTCTCCCTTATTATAGATGATTTGCAACGTTGTGAAAGGCAGATAGGCTTCACGTGCATCCCTGTCTCCCCTATCAACGAACAGTCCCACCACTTGATAAGCTATTCCTTCGGCATTAACAAATTTTCCTATTGCATCCTTGCTGTTTTTGAATAATATCTCGGCGGTCTTTTCATGCAAAACAATTACTTTTCTCCGCTCACGTATATCTATCTCGTTGATAAAACGCCCGTCGGCAGATTTTACCCTTTCCACTTCCGTGTAATTGGGATACACGCCATACAAACTGAGGTTGACATACTCTTTACCGTAACTTACCGCAACATTGCTCTGCCTTACAGTTGCTCCGACAGCAATTATGTTGTCCGGAAAAGCATTACCGGTATTATCCAAATCAATATTGTCCAATCGAATCTGCCTTCCCTGTTGCAGCCCTTCATAAGCTTTGCTTGTCCAGCCCGGAAATATCTTAATGGAATTCATTGCCATATCCGTAGATGAACTTTCGAAAGCGTGTATTAACCCGTTACCTGCTCCCAATAGGACAATCAGCATAAATATCCCCCATGCCACAGCAAATCCCGTAAGAAAGGTGCGAAGTTTATTTCGCTTAATCGTTCCGTATATTTCTTGCCAAATATCAAACATGATTGTAACTGTTTTTCATTTTATTATCCCTTCTTGCCAAAAAAAAGAGGAATCATGATTGCTGTTATCTTCAATTCGTTCGATGATGCCGTCTTTCAATCGAATGATCTTATTCGTTTGATTGGAAATCCCGCTTTCATGAGTTACTATTATGATGGTCATTCCATCGGCATTAAGTTGCTTTACAATGTTCATTACTTCTACGGAAGTTTTACTGTCGAGCGCACCCGTCGGTTCGTCGGCTAAGATTATTTGCGGTTGCGATATAAGTGCACGGGCTATAGCAACACGCTGTTTCTGTCCGCCGCTCATTTCATTGGGCAGATAGTGAGCCCAGTCTTTCAAGCCTAAACGATCAAGATATTCCAAAGCCAACAGATTTCGTTTTTTTCTCCTAACGCCTTGATAGAAAAGAGGTAAGGCAACATTTTCCATCGCATTTTTAAAAGAAATCAGATTGAAAGACTGAAAGATAAACCCAATCATCCGGTTGCGATATTCCGCCGCCTTGGTTTCGCTTAAATTCTTTATTAATACATTGTTCAAATAATAATCACCGGTATCGTAATTATCCAATATACCCAATATATTAAGTAAAGTAGATTTTCCGGAACCTGAAGCACCCATAATAGAAACAAATTCTCCTTTGCTGATGTCGAGGTCAATACCTTTTAATACATGCAGGGGCGCCCCATTGTAATAGGTTTTATTAATGTCTTTTAGATGTATCACTTTATGATTAGTTAAGTTTCAAATCTCATTTATAATTATTCTTAACAAATAGACGCGTGAAAGGTATAAAAAGTTGCAAATAATATGAAGTTTTTCAACAAAGTTTTTGTAAACTTAATCTTCTTTGTTTATATTTGTCATGATAAAAATCAGGTTGTAAGCGAAACGTATTTGTCTTATTACTGTTTATTACCGAAGCTTTTTAATAATATTCATTAACTTTTTTAAAACAATTATCATGAATTCACAAATGGAAAGATCTTATGTTGTAGGTATTGACATAGGCGGAACCAATACCGTCTTTGGTATTGTGGACGCACGTGGAGGCATTATCGCAAGTAGTGCCATAAAGACTCAGGGATATAGCGAAGTTGAAACATACGTTGACGAAGTGTGTAAAAATCTTTCTCTTATTATAGAATCGGAAGGTGGAATAGAAAAAATAAAAGGTATAGGCATAGGTGCTCCTAACGGCAACTATTACAATGGAACTATTGAGTTTGCCCCAAATTTGCCATGGAAAGGTATCATTCCATTGGCAGCTATGTTTGAAAAAAGGTTGGGTATTCCTACTGCATTGACCAATGATGCTAATGCGGCGGCAGTAGGTGAAATGACTTATGGTGTGGCGCGCGGTATGAAAGACTTTATTATGATTACCCTGGGAACGGGTGTGGGTAGCGGTATCGTTGTTAACGGACAAATAGTGTACGGACATGACGGTTTTGCCGGTGAATTGGGTCATGTTATTATGCGTAATGAGAACGGACGTATTTGCGGATGCGGGCGTAAAGGCTGTTTGGAAGCTTATTGCTCAGCTACGGGCGTGGCACGTACAGCACGCGAAATATTAGCAGCACGCGTAGATAACAGTCTTTTGCGTCAAATTCCTTCTGAAGATATTACATCTAAAGATGTATATGAAGCAGCCTTACAAGGTGATACACTGGCACAAGAGATTTTCACGTTCACAGGTACACTGCTTGGCGAAGCATTGGCTAATTTCATCGCCTTTTCCAGTCCCGAAGCCATTGTGTTGTTCGGTGGATTGGCTAAATCGGGAGATTATATTATGAAGCCTATCCATGAAGCAATGGAGAACAATCTGCTTCCTATATTCAAGGGTAAGACAAAGTTATTGATTTCCGAATTGAAAGACTCTGACGCTGCAATTCTCGGTGCAAGTGCATTGGCTTGGGAATTGAAATAAAAACAATTTTAAACAATAAAAAGCTTTGAGGATTAAATCTTCAAGGCTTTTTTATTGGTATTATATCGTGCGTGAAACATTTGGGGGCAAATTAGTCATCCATTAAAAAAAGTGTATATTTGTATCTATTAAAAAAACAACAATCCTATTTTTAATGGAAGCAATCGTATTCAGTGTGCTTGAACTAACCCTTTTATCAATTTTAGGTATCCTTTGGTTAATTCAACTTATTTATTATTTTGCTCTTTACAACAGAATACACAAACGTAGGGTTGCAATAAAAAAAAGAAAAGTTCGATTTACCCCCGAATTGTTTCCTCTGTCAGTGATTATATATACGAGGGATGATTATGAAAAGCTGCGTAAGTTTTTACCGATAATATTGGAACAAGATTATCCTGAGTTTGAGGTGATTGTAATAAATGACAGCCTTGAAAACGGAAGTGAAGAATTGTTATCGCTTATGAAAAAACAATATCCGCATTTGCATTACACATTTATACCCACCTCAGCTCGCTATGTCAGTCGTAAGAAGTTGGCACTCACTTTAGGGGCTAAAGCAAGTCACTATGAATGGTTGGTGTTTACCGAAGCCAATTGTTATCCGGCCAGCAACAAATGGCTGCGATTAATGGCACGCAATTTCACTGTCGATACGCAAGTTGTGCTAGGCTATAGCAACTTTCAATATAAAAACGATTGGTCGCACAAATGTAAAACCTTTGAATTGTTGTTTATGTCTTTACGTTATCTGGGTTTTGCGTTGGCAAATAAACCTTATATGGGGATTGGGCGTAATATGGCTTATCGTAAAGAACTATTTTTCAAACAGAAAGGTTTTTCATCTCACCTAAACCTAAACGGAGGTGCTGATGATTTGTTTATTAACCAAATAGCTAATAAATCGAACACTCGTGTGGAGGTGGATTCGGATGCTACTATACGCATACAACCTCTAGATAACTTTGATAGAAACTGGAAAGAAGAAAAGATGGCTTATGTGGTTACAGCAAAATATTTGCGGGGATTTCAACAAATGTTACTGAAATTTGAAACTTTTTCACGTTTATTATTCCATATTTGCTTCACGGGTTCTATCATCTTTTTTGCCTTAAATCATTATTGGCATGCATCCGGTGTTGCCGCTTTACTTTGGTTGATAAGATACAGTGTGCAGGCTTTTGTCATCAATAAAACCTCTGTGGAATTAGGTGATAAAAGACAATATTATTTCACATTACCTATATTCGACATATTATTACCACTTCAGACGGCAGCATTCAATATATATTGTTTGTACTGGGGAAAGAGCTATTTTATGAAAAAATAATCACCCGAAGACGGTTGAATTACCATAAAGTCTACGACGGTTGATTGTTCAAAATAGATAGCTTACGGATATTAAAATCAAGAATTCTTTGAACTTAACGTTCTTGCACTACAGGATAAAAACTAACCAGAGCAATGTATTAGATATTAGAGTCTCAAACCGACTTTTGGTCTCTCTTTCAGAAGTACTCGATTAAACCTTTTCTTTCTTTTTCTGTCTATATATTGAGAATATATTCGTATTTTTACATATTATATTCCGGCAGACACAGAACATAATCGCATATTTTTTTTAAATTGTACAAGCACATGAATAAAGGACTCAAATGGGCCATTATCGCTTTTATTGGAATTATTTTAATAATCGGTTTGGCTGTAGCAGGTTATTTCCTTTCTATCTCGAAAAGTGATGAACCAGCAGTAACAGATGCAAAAGAGAAAACCATTAAACCGCAGAGAAGAGAAAACAGAATGTTGAACGTCAACGCAATGATTATTAAACAACAATCATTGACGGATGAAATCTCAAGGAGAGGTCGTTTGGTAGCCGATGAAGAGGTTGATCTTTCTTTTGAGACATCAGGCAAAATCACGAAAATCAATTTTGCTGAAGGATCTACCGTACAAAAAGGACAATTATTAGCAAAGGTAAACGACGCTTCTTTGCAAGCACAATTGAAAAGATTGGAAGTGCAATTGAAACTTGCCGAAGACCGCGTGTTTCGCCAAAATGCGCTATTAGAAAAAGATGCCGTCAGCAAAGAAGCATACGAACAAGTGCAAACAGATTTGGCAACATTACGGGCAGACATTGAACTGATAAAAGCCAATATCGCTTTGACAGAACTCCATGCGCCGTTTGAAGGCGTTATCGGTTTACGGCAAGTCAGCGAGGGGGCTTATGCTTCTCCCTCTACGGTAATAGCCAAATTAACCAAACTATCGCCACTTAAACTTGAGTTTTCCGTTCCCGAACAATACGCTTCTCAAATAAAAAAAGGAACAAAGGTCAACTTTAACATTGAAGGAGATTTAAACACATTCAACGCTCAAGTATATGCGACCGAATCAAAAATTGAGACGACTACCAATTCGCTTATTATTCGTGCACTCTACCCGAATGACAACGGCAAACTCCTTCCCGGACAGACAACAAGCCTGAAAATAAAAATGCACGAAATATCCGATGCTATTGCCATACCATCGGAAGCTATTGTACCCGAAATGGGACAGGACAAAGTCTTCCTGTACAAATCCGGTAAAGCATACCCGGTAACAATCACCAAAGGATTACGCACAGATGCCCTTGTACAAGTATTAAACGGTTTGAGCATCGGCGATACACTTATCACTTCAGGTACTTTGCAGCTTCGCATGGGGTTGGATGTACTGTTGGATGAAATTAATTAAGAGTGGAAAGTTGAAAGTGGAAAATTGAAAGTGAAGAAAACTTTCAACTTCCCACTTTCCATTTTCCACTTTCAACTTTCAATTATAATAAAAATGAATATATCCGAATTAAGCATACGTCGACCTGTATTGGCAACGGTATTAACACTTACCATCATATTGTTTGGCATCATCGGTTACACCTATTTAGGAGTGAGAGAATTTCCGTCGGTGGACAATCCCATTATCTCGGTTACTTGTTCATATCCCGGAG